>OLOM01000104.1_pt1 | contig 62848 bp, 53 predicted proteins | sample 1672531 | NCBI WGS metagenome assembly OLOM01 (sample SAMEA3136696, study PRJEB25190) | human gut metagenome | reverse complement strand
ACATGATGGGTCTCATCGGCATGGGCAACAACCCCATGGTCGGTGCCACCGTCGCTTGCGCCGTTGCCGTTGAGGAAGCTCTGAACGCTTAGTCCTTCTTCGCAACTGCGAAATTGACTCATAGGGCCGTCGCCTATCAAAGGCGACGGCCCTATTGTTTTAGAAGCTCAGACGGTAAATTGGGGCGAGGCCCCTTCGGTCCACCAGTCAGCAACGGGAAGGAATCGTATCGCGCAGGCTCTTCAGATTCTCCAAAGCCGCCAACAGCGTCTCGTCCTTTTTGGCGAAATGAAAACGAATGAGATGGTTGACAGGCTCACGGAAGAAGCTCGAGCCCGGCACAGCGCCGACCTTTACAAGACGAGCCAGATCTTCGCAAAACTCAAGGTCACTCGAATAGCCAAATTCACTGATGTCCATAAGCACATAGTAGGCGCCCTCGGGCGTGTTATGAACCAAGCCAAGCTCGTCAAGCCCTTTGCAGAACAGATCACGCTTGTGCGTATAAAGCGCCAGAACCTCGTCGTAGTAACTTTGGTCGAATCTCAAAGCGCACGCTACTGCCTCTTGCAAAGGCGCCGCAGCTCCCACAGTCAAAAAGTCATGTACTTTCTTGATGCGCTCGGTAATCTGCGGCGCGGCGATGGTGTATCCCAAACGCCATCCCGTAATCGAGTACGTCTTGGACAGAGAAGAGCAACTAATGGTGCGCTCGAACATCCCCGGAAGGCTGGCCATATAGGTATGCTTACAAGGGGCATAGACGATGTGCTCATAGACTTCGTCTGTAATACAGTACGCATCGTATTTCTTGCATAGGCTCGCGATGAACTCGAGCTCTTCGCGCGTAAACACTTTTCCGCACGGATTTGAAGGGTTGCAAAGAACAATAGCCTTTGGCCTGTTTTCACAGAAGGCATGCTCTAGCACCTTGCGATCAAAATCGAATTGTGGAGGATTAAGCGGCACATAGACAGGCTTTGCGCCCGAAAGAATCGTATCGGCACCGTAGTTTTCGTAGAAGGGACTAAAGATAACCACTTTATCGCCCGGATTGGTCACAGTCATCATCGCAGCCATCATCGCTTCTGTTGAACCGCATGTAACAACGATGTTCTCATCGGGATCGACAGGAATGCCCATGTACCGCGATTGTTTTTCGGCAAGCGCCTGGCGCATAGCCTGGGCACCCCAGGTGATGGAATACTGATGGTAGCGCGGCGAAGGATCCCTTGAGATCTCTTCGAGACTCTTAAGAAGCTTTGTAGGCGGATCAAAATCGGGAAAACCCTGCGACAGGTTAACTGCATCGTATCGAAGCGAGATACGCGTCATGCGACGGATAACGGAATCGGTAAAACTGGCAGTACGGTCGGACAGTGGCTGCATTGTTGCCCCCTTTGGTAGTACGAACGGGCTGAGTGTACTCCCAAAGGGGATGACATTAAACGCTAATGAAGCCTGGAATGATTTGGAAACGTTTTACGCAACGGCAGTGCCACAATAAAGCTTATGTTTACTGATACCTCGTACATGACGCTGAAAGGACAAATGCAACGCGTATGCCCCAGTGTGTGGGAGAAGGCGCCACCGGGCGCAAACAAGACGATGAAAACTGATTCAGACCCGCAGGAGAAAACAGCGCCGTCTCGAATAGCTAATAAAAAAGCCCCACGAATGAGGCCGTAAAATCAGATGGTGGACCGTCAGGGATTCGAACCCTGGACCTTGGGATTAAGAGTCCCCTGCTCTAGCCAGCTGAGCTAACGGTCCAATAAAAAACTCCATCGCTGGAGTTTTGATTATGAAATGGTGGACCGTCAGGGATTCGAACCCTGGACCTTGGGATTAAGAGTCCCCTGCTCTAGCCAGCTGAGCTAACGGTCCAACTACTCTATGAGAGATGATGGGGTGGGTAAAGGGACTCGAACCCTCGACCTACGGGACCACAACCCGTCGCTCTAGCCAACTGAGCTACACCCACCATGTGCCTCTCTCAAAGCGCTTGACTATTATGCACTCCTACGGCCAAGCGCGCAAGCCCCTTTTTTAACTTTTTTAGCCTATTTGCCATTCATTACCACGTTAAGCATACAAAGGGGCTATTCATGTCCAGTTTTCCTCCGACGCAACACGCGTCCCATCGCATGGCATACAAGAATGCCAAAAGCCGCGCCGCAACAATCAATCAAAACATCGACTGGAGTCCCGCAACGCCCGGGAACAAAACGCTGAATCGTCTCATCGACGCAAGCCACCATAACGGGGACGACGCACACCATCGCAAAACGGCGCATCGAAAGCTTCGGACCTGTCGAAAAAGCGCTGTGAACCAATATGCTCAATAGCGCATATTCAGAAAAATGAGCCATTTTTCTCACCAAGAGATTAGTGAGCCAAGCTGAAGGCAATCCCACTCCAGATAGCCAAGACCGCGCCATCGACACCACAGAAAGGCTCAGATGGGAACTGCCCGTTCCAGGGACAAGCGAGTTTCCCCAAATAAAGAGGGTCATGCAGCCTGCAGCAATGAGCCATCTACGCGAAAGCGGTGCCAACGCGTCGCCTTCGCTCAAAGGAAAGAAGACGTTCACGTACCCTATGCTTCCTGGGCGACAAGTCGTGGCATCGTCATGGTTCCGCCCTGAATAACGCGAAGATACTCATGACTGCGCGTGCGAACACTCTGCGAGGAAACTTTACCGAACTCCTCTTCAAGAATCTCGTTCACATGCGTATGCAAGCCCGTTGAGCGTGCGCCCTCTGCAATAGCCCTGCAGCGCTCTTGCGGAACGGGCGCTGTCGTTTCCGCCCCTTGAGCAGTCTGGAACGGCACTGCCTCACCAACCGGGATAGCGCGCGTTTCTTCCGCATCCTCGGACAGGATCGCCAAGGCCGCCGCCCACATGTCCTCATGCCCACTGTAATCAACCATGGGCACCTCAATGGCCTCGGGCTCCTCGAGCTCCTCAGGCACCGGATCAGGACAAATCGAAGCAACGGACGCCGCGACCGCACTAGACCTGGCAGCAGCCTGCTCTTGCGAACGGGAAGATCCCATCACGGCAGCATCGGGAATCGTCATAAAAGTATCGGTGGATTCGCAGGCCGTATTGGAAGCGGTCCCACGCGCGATCTCTTCAAGGGCAATCTGATACATGTCTTTGGAATGGATGGGGTCGCAACTCACCGAAAGATCCGAATCAAGCAACGAGTCGATCTCTGCCCACGCCTCCTCTTCCGAAAGCGAATCCACGGCACGGGAGATAACAGGCACTCCCTGCTGGTGCGCAGCGCGAACATTCTCCGAGCGTCGATGCGCGACGGCCTCAACATGCTCGGCAGCCTGATCAAGCTGCTCCTCGTGCGAAGAAATCAAGCGCTTTGTAGCGGCAAGCATGCCCATTCCAGCAAGAGAGCCGATCGCAAATGGCATTGCCGCAGTTCCAACAACCGCATGGACGTCTTTAAACGGAATCGTCGCCGCAAACGCAACCGCGGGAATCGCCAGGCACGCACCAGCGGACAGTCCGGCCGTAAGAGCGCGATGTGCGCAAACGTTAGAAGCCATGACCAGAATCCCTTCGACTACTCACAATCCAACATCAGCGGCTTTCGCCATCTTTTGGTAGGCAAAAGCCACGCCTGCGCGCCTGCGGAAAATGATGAAGTTTCATGTAGCTGGGAAACGCTGGGCCCCTAGCAACGGATTATGGTTCGTTTCATCTGCGTTTTCCGTCGCGTATTATGGCCATTATGCGCAAAACCCAAGGTAATTGCAAGAATTGTTCGGATAAATGAACGACGACATCCAGGAAAAGCTGCAAAAAAGAACCGGGAAGGTCAATCCTCCCCGGTTCCCAGAAACTCTTACGAAAACGCGCTAGAGCGAAGCTTCGTGATCGGCAGCCTTTTTCGCCGATCGAATCAAGAACTCTTCGTTGGAATTCGTTCCCTTGAGACCCTTGATGAACGCAGCTGCGCTGCGCTCGGTGTTGTTCATATTGGCGAGAATTCGGCGAATGCCCCAAACAAAAGGTCGCATGCTCTCGTCGATAAGTAGATCTTCGTTTCGAGTACCGGACGCAACCGGATCGATAGCCGGGAAAATACGACGATCGGCCAGGTCGCGGTCGAGCTTAAGCTCCATGTTGCCAGTGCCCTTGAACTCCTCGAAGATAACTTCGTCCATCTTGGAGCCCGTGTCGATAAGCGCAGAAGCGAGAATCGTCAAAGATCCGCCGTTTTCGATATTGCGTGCGGCGCCCAAGAAGCGCTTGGGCGGATACAGCGCCGCAGAGTCAACACCGCCGGAAAGAATACGGCCCGATGCCGGTGCCGCGAGATTATATGCGCGAGCAAGACGGGTGATGGAGTCGAGTACGACCACCACGTCGCCGCCCATCTCGACGATACGCTTCGCGCGCTCAATAACGAGCTCGGAAACACGCGTGTGGTTATCGGCAGGCATATCAAACGTCGAGGCAACGACATCGCCCTTGATGGAGCGCTCCATGTCGGTAACTTCCTCTGGGCGTTCATCTACCAGCAGGCAGATGAGATGAACCTCGGGATTATTCGCAGCGATCGACTGGCAGATCTTCTTCAAGATGGTCGTCTTGCCCGCCTTGGGCGGCGAGACGATCAGACCGCGCTGACCCTTGCCGATCGGCGAAACGATATCGATAGCACGACCGGTAATGGAATCGCGACCATGCTCCATCTTTAGCGGCTCGTTGGGATAAATCGGCGTGAGCTCGGAGAATTTGGGGCGATGACGCATTTCCTCGGGATCTTTACCGTTGATGGTACGGATCTTTGCCAAACCCGGGAACTTGTCGTTTGCGCGAGAAGGACGCAGCGTTCCCTCGATCACGTCACCTGGACGCAGGCGAGCGGCGCGAATCATATTCAGCGGCACAAAAGCGTCATCGCGGCTGGGCATATACCCGTGAGCACGAATGTAACCAAAGCCTTCATTGGTGATGTCGAGAATGCCCTGGATGTCGCGGAAACCCTCTGCACGGGCAGCGGCGACGTAAATCTCTTCGACAAGCTCGGCCTTCTTCTTGCCAGCCACATCAAGATCGAGCTCTTTGCCCTTTTCGCGCAGCTCGGCAACCTTCATTGCCGTCAGCTCCTCACGCGAGAGGCTCGGTTCTAGAGGGGCAGCATAGCGATTGTTTCCGCGTTGTTTGCGGTTCTGCTGGCGGCCATTGCGGCGATCGCCGTTGCGATCGTTGCGTTCAGCATGTTCGCGCTTGTTTTGATGCTTGCGGCGTTTATCGCCACGAGCGGAATCTGAGGAATCTGCAGTCGAAGCATCGCCTTCGAAAGTTGAGACATCCTTCTTGACGGATGTGTCTTTTGACTCATCCCCTTTGCCCCGCTTTGCCGCTTTGGGCTCTTCGACCTGCTTTGCCCCCTCAGGTTCTTTTTCCTCTTTGGGTGCGGCTTTAGGTGCGGGCGTATCCTGCTCATTCGCCTTTTCGGAAGGAGCCGGGGAGTCGTCTTGCGGTGCCTCCTGCGACGTCGCGGTCACCTTGCGCGTACGGCGAGCTCGACCAGGGCGGACGTCCTTTTCCGGCGAATCGTCAGATGCAGGAGTCTCGTTTGATGACTCCTCGGCCTCCTCTTTGCCCGCTGAGGCTTTGTCCACCTTCGGCTTACGTGTACGGCGAGCAGGGCGAGCGGGCTCCTCGATGGCAGCAGCCGGAGCCTCGGCAGGAACGGGCACTTCCGACGGCTTCTCCGAATCGACGGGTTTCGCTATGTCAGTCGCCTTGCGGCGACGCGTTGTCTTCTTAGGTGCCGCGGGGGTATCGCCCACAAGCACCTCGACCTCGTGCTCCTGGCGCTGGCGCTCATCTCGAACGACCTGCGCTTGCATGACTTGCGCAAGAGCACGGGCCTGTGCCACCTCCGAAGAGACGGCCTCCGCCGTCTCCTCCTTCACCGTGCGTGTACGCTTGCGAGCGGGCTTCGGGGCAGCCTCCCCCTCAGCTTTCGGCGCAGCCTTGCGCGTGCGCCGCGGGCACGCGGGGGCCTTCGGCACAGCATCTACTTCAACAGGCGTTTGATTCTCGGGAATCTGAGTTTCTTCAGTTGCCACTATGCCTGCTCAACTACTTTCTTCCAGTCGGCCTCGAAGCTTGCGAGACCACGATCGGTCAGGGGATGCTGGAGGCATTTCTTAAGCGCGGCGAACGGCACGGTCGCGATATCGGCACCCAGCAGGGCCGCCTGCGTGACGTGGTTGGGAGTGCGCACGGAAGCGGTGATAATCTCGACCTGGTCATCGACGTTCTTGCCGGTCCAGTCGTAGTTCTGGATGCAGGTAACGACGTTGGCCAGCTGCTCGATGCCATCCTCGGCGATATCGTCAAAGCGACCGACGAACGGCGAGATGTAGCGAGCGCCGGCGTTAGCAGCAAGAAGCGCCTGAGTCGCAGAGAAGACGAGCGTCATGTTAATGCGGACGCCCTCAGCAGCAAGCGCATGCGTGGCGGCAAGGCCTGCCTCGCAGACGGGAAGCTTGACCACGATGTTGGGGGCGAGCGCAGCAAGGCGGCGGCCCTCCTCGATCATGCCCTCAGCGGTTGTTGCGGTGGACTCAGCAGAAACGGGAAGACCCTCGCAAAGCTCTGCAATCTTCAGCATGTGGGGCTCGAAGTCCGCAAGCTTGCCGCCCGTGCGGGCATACAGGGACGGGTTGGTGGTGACGCCGGCTAGGCAGCCCCAGCTTTTGGCCTCTGCAATCTCGTCAAGATCAGCGGTGTCGATGAAGAACTTCATGCGGAATACTACCTCCTTATATGCAGCCACTCTTGCCGTGGCATGCTTCCTATGAATAGAGAGAATTCAACTCGCCTCTTACGCGAGCTCAAAGCAGCGCAAATACGCAGGTAAAGCTTATATGCGATCAGCAAATACGTAATAGAACTGTAGAAAGTGGTTGTGTTGCGCTCTTTTGCCAAGTGTAGCACAAGCATGCAAGGCGCAACACAACGGAATAGGCCAGCGAGCTTCACACACTTGCAAACACCGATGCGCTATGGATCGCCTCGTTAATAAATCCATCGCACGGCGCGCGTATTCCCTGACACACCTGCCAACCGAGCGGGATATTTCATAATCAAAAGCCATAAAACCATAGTCATTAATTTAATGATCCAGTTTGCTTTACATGCAGGTAAAAATCCCTTTTGCATGGAAAACCCCTGGAAACACAGGTATTTAAAGCACATCCGTACAAGCTTCGAATAACCCCATGCGCAACCTTCAACGTTAATCGAAAAATACTGCCGTTCATCCGACATTTGCGCATTTTGCGCGTATACGTTGCCCACCAAAGTGTCGATAATACAGCCAATTACAGATTCCGCCGTGACTGCAAGGGAGGCGGCACGTGAAGCTTGAGGACTCTGGAATTTATCCCTTTATCAAGGATTATCCTAAATGCAAAATCCTCTATCGTTTTGGAAAGGGCGAATGTATCACCAACTCCATCGCGCGCAATGAAGACTACTGGTATGTAATCGAAGGCCAAATCGAGGTTGTGGCGACCTCGCACAACGGCAGGCGCATCCACGTAGACGACAACGTTGAAGACGAGTGGACCGGACATTTAAGCAAGTACTGGGGACAGAATCTATACTGCGACTGCATCGCAGTCACGCCCTGTGCCTGCATCCGCATTCCAAATCCCCTCTTCAACAACCTTATCAAGGACAAAGACTTCAGACTCTTCTTCTATTTCAAGATGAGCTCGCGCCTTTACGATATGTACCGTCGCAGACTGTCCTACGACCTGTTCACCCCGCGCCAACGCTTTGCGGCTCACCTTATTCTCGATGCCGAGGATAACGATTGCTACATGGAAAACGTCTCCAAGACCTGCGACGAGCTAGGAATCAGCCGCCGCAATCTATACAACATCATCTCCGACTTCGAGGCACTCAAAATCATCTCTTATGAGCAAACCGGCCTCGTAAGCATCAGGGACCGCGAGCAACTGCGAAATATCGCCCAGCCCGCTCTGGAATTCAACGAGAATCGCGATTAGGAACAAACATCATGACCAAAGCACCGAACACCGTGGAAGTTACCTACGAGTCTTTCCGCATCCCGGTACAACTTGCGGATTATCGCACGATCACTCTCACCGATGAAGAACGTGAGCGCGCCGTTCAGCAAGCATCCGCCGTGCCCGAAAGCCAGCAGGGGCTCACTACCGACTACTTCCTGCAAGCTGCATTTGTTGAGAAAGTCGCCAGCAATAGCACGCTACGCGTCCCCAAGCAGATTGCACACGAACGAGCCCTCTCCATGGGCCGCACGCTACAGCAAAAACTAGAGAGCGACCAACTTTCGCTGGACGATTACCTCAAGGCCATGAAGACCACCAAGGACCAGCTTATCGCTGAGTTCGAAGTTGAGGCGAAGCAGCAGCTTAGACAACGCATCGTCCTTTTGGCGATCGCCAAGGCAGAAGGCCTCGAGGCCACTGACGCCGATTACGCCAACGAGGTCGAGCGTCTCTCCTCCTCCTACGGTATGCCTACCGAGGGCCTCGTGGGATTCTTCGCCGCTAGCGGCGAAAATGAAAGTGTGCGTCAGGATATCTCCGTATCCAAGGCAGCCGATTTCATGAAACAGCTTGTGCTCAACTAGCAAAAAACAAAGAGTCCTCTTTCCGATCCGGGCGCCCGAAACTTGCGGGCGCCCGGATTCGTTTTGCCAAGGCATATCTTCGCAAAGAAAAAACGCCTCCGACCGTAAGGCCGGAGGCGTCGAGAGAGGCTAGCAGATGGAACTACTGCAGATTCTGCATTTGATCGCCGGACTTGTTATTAATCCACTCGATCGCTTGCATATCCGTGCCCTTAATGTGGTTGATGAGCCAGTTGGTGACCTCTTCCTCAACCTTCTCGGCAAAAGCATCGGTCGGGCCGCCGGCCACGAGGTCTGCATGAAGACCCTTAACGGTCTCGACGAACGCGTCGTGCTTAGCTTTATGCTCAGTGAAGAGAGGGTACTTTGCGTTCTGCATAAGTTCTTCTTCGCTAGCAAAGTGGAAAACCGTGTACTCGGCCAGGAAGTTCAGAGTCTTCTCCGCCTTAGCGGCGCGGGTGGCCTCGTCTTCGCTTGCAAGGGCAGCATAGAGGTCGTTGATGCGCTTGATGAGCTCTTTGTGCTGGCCATCGACAACTTCATTGCGGGTATAAAGGCTCGGAAGGAATTCGGCAGTCTTCATAATTAAGCTCCTTAAGGGTTAACCCATGCTTCAACAACTAGCGGGCTTACTCCTCGCCCTTCATCTTGTTGGGAAGCAGGATGGCGAAGATGGTGGAAACAATGTAGGCGCCCAGACCGAAGTAGAGCGACGTGGTGTAGGTGCCGGTCATGTCGAACAGGAAGGCGCCCATGAAGGTACCGAACGAAGGACCGATGCCCATGATGATGAGCGTGGAGAGACCCCAGATCCTACCGAGGGAAGCGCCACCAAAGACGGTGCCGGCGTAGCCAGCAGCGCCACCGGGCTCAATGCCCCAGTAGACGGACAGCAGGACCATACCCAGGCAGACGATCGGGAAGTTACCGGTCAGTGCGCAAAGAACGCCAGCGATGCCGAACAGCGGGGAGACGACGAGCATGAGACGACGAGCGGGGCGCTCGACACCCATCTTGACAACGAGGGCGTCCGAAATCTTACCGGTGATAGGCATAGCGAAGATGCCAGCAAAACCGATAAGCATGTAGACGACGTTAGCAAGAGGCATGCCAAACAGGGACTCCTGAGTCCAGCCGAGGTCGATGGTGAAGAAGCGAACGACCTGAGACCAGATGAGGAACTCGCCCATGACGGCAAACATGAAGGCGAAGATGTCGCACCACAAAGCACGAGTCTTGAAGGCCTCGCCAACAGTCCAAGTGCGAGCAGGCTTAGCGTTCTCGTCCTTCTTGGGCAGGGAGTCCAGGCCGAAGGGCTGAGCACCGATCTTGTCGGGCATGGGCTTAGCAACGGCAGCGGCGATAAGCAGCATGACGGCCATGATCACGGAGAGGAGCTTCATGCCCATGGACCAACCGGCGTTCTTAAGAACCGGGGAAACCACGATGGTGAGCAGCAGCTGGGCCATCGGGGCGCCCATGAAGGCAAGGCCCCACTTGGAGCCATAGGAGGCACCAACGTACCACTTACGGCAGGAGATGGTCGAAGAGACCCAAAGCATACCGGTGCCGACGCCGGCGAAGACGCCGTAGCTCAGCAGGTAGACCGGGAAGGACCAGGAGACACCCTCAGGAATGAAGGAAGTCAGGAAGAAGCCCAGGAAGCAGCAGATAGCGCCGATGATGTAGGTGGGCTTGGTGCCACGCTTGTCGATCAGCGAACCGCTGAAAAATGCCGTGATGGCGTAGAACGTCATCATAAAGCAATAGCCGAGCGAGGCCTGAGTCGAAGTCCAGCCCATGCCGTCGACAAGCGACGTCTGCATGATGGAGAACGAAGACCTGTAGCCAAAGAGGCAGAAAACGGCAAGCCATGCAGCGATTACGGTACAAGTACCATATTTTTTAGCCGTCTCTTTGGAGATTGCCATGAGTGTAACCTCAGCTTTCCAATTGGTCGGCCAATGCAGTGAAGGACTGAGCCCTCTCGGCATCGCCGGCACGGTTGTACATAGTTGCCGCGTTGCGGGCGATCGACGGAAGCTGTGCCGTCAAATCGTTCGAAGCGCGGGCAAGGTCGATGAGCTCTGCCATGGCATCGCCGGCATCGGCGAAGCGCTTGGCACGATAGAGCACCATCGCGTGAAGATTCATCAAGGTGTAGCGGTCCTGTGCCGCTAGAGTCTGCTCGCCGGATTCCAATGCGCTGCGCACGGTGGAAACGGCCTCATCGACACGTCCGATTTGCGCCAGAGTTGCAATGTGGTTAGAAAGGGCGCCGATGAAGTCCTCCCCTGTCGCGCAGCATACGGAGACCGCCTCGGCGGCAGCATCCGATGCCTGCTCCGCCTGCTCGGCAAAGCCACGCATAGCCCAAGAAACAGCCAGGGCATCGTGAGCGCGAGCGCGCAGAACGGCAGTGGGAACCTCGGGGTCGGGATCGCCCAAAGCGTTAAGGGCCTCCTCGATAAGACGAGCAGCGCGCTCCGGATCGGTTGCATCCAGGCAGGCATACCCGGCGTTGACCAGAGCACTCGCATAGGCAGGCGTGTTCTCAAGGCCTTCATCGATCAGGCACTGACGAAGCTCCTCATACGTCTCCAGGCACTTGTACCAAGCGCCGGAGGAACGATAGAGATCGGCTAGGTCGGAAAGGGCGACAACAAGGCCCTGCTCGCGATTATGCTGCCATGCAGCATCCTCTTCGGCAAGGGCGTCGGCATCCTTGCCGCACGTACAGGCGACGCCAGCGCAAATCGTGCCCGATTCACGCAAACGCGCGATTTCCTGGGTCAGATAACCCTCGAGCGCGTTCATGTCCCCCTGGCGACGGTAATCGTTCACCGTCGCTCTATATGCGTTAGCGTCGAAAACCATGTCCAACGCCTCCTCAGCTACACGATTGAGATTAATTAGAACGGAGTGTCATCGCCGACATAGCAGGCGATGTTGTTGTCGAGATACAGATCCTGCAGCTCGCTCATGCGCTCGGGAGTCATATCGCCATGGTCGGAGTACTCGTACTCCTTACCCAGCTGTTCCCACTTGGTCTGGCCCAAGCGATGGAATTTAAGCAGGTTGATCTCGTAGAGACCGTTCTCGTTCATGAACTCGATGAGGCGCTTTGCGTTCTCATCGCTGTCGTTAAAACCGTGGATCGTCGGCTGGCGAAGCACCAGGCGTCCGGGCCATCCGGAACGCTTAAGGGCGCGGATGTTGTTAAGAATGCGCTCGTTGGAAACGCCGGTGCCCCACTTGTGGGCCTCGGGATCCATGTTCTTGACGTCGACGAACGCGAAGTCCAGACGACGGAAGATCTTCATGAACACTTCTTCGGTAGCGTATCCGCTGGTCTCGATAGCGGTGTGCATCGAGAGCTTTCTGCACTCCTTAAGAACCGCATCCAGATACTCATGGTGCAGAAGCGGCTCGCCGCCGGTAAAGGTGACGCCGCCGTCAGAACCCCAGTTGTTGTAGTCGCGACGCAGCGTATTGACAAGATCGGATACCGTCATAATGCGAACGGTCTGCTTAAGAGCACCGGCAGCGCACGACGTGGTGCACTCGATGGTCTCACAGTCGTTGCAGATTTTCCAGTCTACACTCGGCTTTCCGTTCTCGTCGAACTGAATCGATCCGTGGGGGCACGCATCCCTGCATGCCTTGCAGCCTTGATCCCACTTGCACACGCGGTCAGCAAACATGAACTGAAGCTTGGGACGCCAGCTCTCCGGATTGGCACACCAACGGCACTTCAAGGGGCATCCCGTAAAGAACACGTTAGTGCGGCAGCCGGGACCATCGTGCACCGAATAACTCTGAATATCAAAAATCATGCCTGTGGGCTCGGCGCTCATGGCCCCTCCGATCACGTGGTAGGAATAGAAAAGTCCCGGCCGGCCAGGCGATAGACCGGCCGGGACCTAAATCCCGCTATAGGGAAGTCAGAACGTGTTACTACGCGTTCTCGAAGTTCTCGCAGCAGAAGGCGCCGCAGTCACCGTATGCCCAGGTCTCCTTCTCGAAACCAGAGCAGGTGCCGATGCCATGAGAATCGGCATCGTGGAACTTAGCGCAGAACTTGCACAGCTTGCCGCACTCGAAGTTGGGGCAGGCGTCGGAGCCCTCGCCATCCAGCGGAACAATCATCCTGCTGACGGCGCACATGCCCTTTTCGCAGTCCAGCGCCAGGAAATGCTTGCACTCGTAATGCTTCATATCGAATACAACTCCTCAGTTTTCTACATCTCGTACTCAGTACGGTAGATGACCTCGTCCTGGATAGGCTTACCGATCTCGCACCAATACTGGGTGAAGCCAGCGACGCGAACCATGAGGTCACGATAATCGTCAGGCTTCTTCTGGGCCTCGCGCAGCGTCTTGGAAGACGTGATGTTGAACTGGACGTGGAAGCCACCCTTGCGCATGTAGGCGCGGATGACGTCGAGCAGCTTGCGAGTACCGTTGATGCCGGCCACGGCGCTCGGGTGAATCTTGACGTTCATCTGAGCGTTCTGGTTCCTGGAGTGATCGTAGCAGGTAGCAGAGGTGAACACTGCGTAGATGCCGTTCTTGTCCGTGTTGGCGGCAGGCGAGACGGAGCCGTCGGCGTAGGTAACGCCAGCGAGGCGGCCGTCGGCGGATGCGAGGGTGATAGCGCCCTGCGGGCCGTGCGTGGACACGGAGATCTGGCACATGTACAGCGGCTTGCCGTAGTAGGACTTCAGGGTCGGCATGAGCGCGGTCATGAGGTCCTCGTAGTGCACCATGAGGTCGTCGACATAAGGATCGGCGTTGCCGAACTTAGGAGCGTTGACGCAGTCGGTGAAGATCTTCTCGTACTTCACGGCCTCGTCGGTAGCCTCGCGGCGGTCGGGCGAGAAGACGCCGGTCTCGAATGCGGTCTTGAAGCCGAAGTTGTGCTCCAGTGCATCCATCATCTCGTCGAGCGTGTACTTCTTCTCGTCGAAGACGTTCTTCTTGAGGGACGCCATCGCGTTGATGAAGGTAACGGTACCGCAGGACTCGAAGTTGATGGTGGAGTTGTAGCGGCAACCCATGTTGGAGAGGGTCTGGCCCTTGGTGAAGCAGTCGGGCTTCAGGAGGGAGGCAACCACAGGCGGGTTGTTCTTACGCCAGATGTCCATCTGGATGTTGTTGACCTTGAGCGAGATGTCGCACAGCTCGGTCATGTAGTCCATCCAGACATCCCAGACGTCGTCCATAGTCTTGAGTTCGCGGTTGTGCGGCTCGAAGACCTTGATGCCGGTACGCTTGTCGACACCGTTGGTGAGGACGAGCTCGAGCAGCTTGGGCAAACCGGTGAAGTGAATACCGGTGCCAGCGGTCGGAGCAGCGCCGCCGGGGATCCAAGTGGTCTTGCCGTTGTAGTGCAGCGGCAGGAAGCAACCAGGCGAAGACTCGAGGCAGCCGCCGAGGCACCATGCGCGGGCGTCCTCGACCGTCATGCCTTCGTCGTGATAATGACGCAGCATGTAGTTCATACCGCACTGGTTGTTCATCCATGCGGGGTAGCCCTGGCCGCCCTTGCAGCAGCGAGCTGCCTTCATGAGGAACTCCTCAGGCGTCTTCTCGTCATAGAGGACGGAAAGCGTCGGCTGAGTGGTGCGGGCACGGGTGCCGGCCTCAACGATGAGGTACTCAAGCGGGGTGACAGCGGTCAGACCGTCACGAGCAAGGCCGCCGAGGGACAGGTTGTTGAAGGTGTTGCCGGAAAGAACGCCGCCGGTAACGCCGGAGGAAGCGAAGCACTCGATCGAGGTGATCTTAATGCGGTAGAGCTCGAGAAGCTCGATGGCCTCTTCCTCGGTGATGGTGCCGTCCTCGAGGTCCTTCTCATAGAAGGGCTGCAGGACCTGGCCCAGACGACCGATGGACTGGCCGGACTGCGGGTCCTCGTTGACGATAGCGAGGTGGCACAGGAAGGTGAGCTGGAGGGCCTCACGGAAGGTCGAGGGCTGCTTGTGAGCGATGTTGTGCATAACAACAGCGATGTCCTCGTACTCCTTCTTCTGCTGAGGATCCGGCTCGCACTCAGCGAGGGACTCGGCGCGCTTGCCGTAGTTGTCGGCCCAAGCGGAGAGACCCTTGGTGATCTCCTTCATAGCCATGTAGTAGTAGCCACGGCTCATGCCCAGCAGACCGTCGCCGTTCTCGGCAAGACCGAGGATCTCGGCGATCTTCTCGTCGCACATCTCGATGATGCGGTCAAAGCCATACTCGAGAGGCATGTAGTAGTTGATGATCTCGCGGCCCTGAGGGATGGCCCAAGAGTCAAACATGACGAGAACGGTGTCGCGATAGGCCTTGTACTTGTAGTAGTCAGGAATAGCCTCGGAGTACTTCTGGGTAACGACCTCGATGGAGCAGTTATCCCAGTACCTGGAAATCTTCACCAGGATGGGGACTTCTTCCTTGCGCAGACCGAACTTCTGAGCGATGGAAACGACGTTGCCATAGCTCTCGGTGACGTTGCCGCCACCGGCACCGACGACGGACATACGGTCGGCCTCGGCCAGAGCCGGAGCCTCAGCCTCGGCGAGGAGGGCCTCAGCCTGGGCATTGAAGAACGAAGCGTCGACCCACGGGAACGGGAAGGCACCACGCCAGTTCTTGGTCTTATTCATAACGAGCAGCTCGCCCGGCCAGATGGTCGGGGTGGTGTGTGCGAGAGCAGCACCATAAGCCTTAGCGCGACGAATCTCGGGAACGTCACCCTCGTTCTCCCACCAGACACGGTTATACCAATATGGGATCTCCATATCGATGGTGTTCTTCATCTGGTAGTAAATGTTGATGAGCTTCTCAAAACGCGGGCTAGGCGCGGGAATCTCTTCCTCGGTGTAGCCGGCGTCAACAGAGACGTCCAAGCTCTTATCCTGCCTGTTGCGTGCCTCGAGAATCTCAAAGATCTTTGTCTGTTTGTCCACGGTGTACCTCCTTGTGTGCAAACGTGCAGACCCTAACTTCGTTGCGGTTGGCCTTCGTGTCCCTCCTTCGGGCTTCCCGCATCGCTAGGGGGATAGTACGTGGTGAACCACCGTTCAGTGACGTGTACTTTGCGCAAAAGCAAGCCGAACGGTCGCTCAGAGGATGCGTTCGGTATGTGGTGCGAGCACGATGCGCAGGTTTACTATAGTTAACTATAAACTCTAGTTGAATAAAGTACGTTGTATATAAATCGCCGTACAAGAGAATGACCTCGTTCAGCTGTGCATGTTTCACAATTGTTAACGAGGCAATGTATAAATTTGACCATTTCCTGCATACCAAAATAAGCCTTTTTAATGTCTAAATACCCGGTGGAAAGAGGGTTTTAGATATTCGCAAGCGTTTTTAAGAACAAGAAAGCCCGCCCGCGAACCGCGGACGGGCTTGCAAAATCCCCTTGAGAAAACGCCTTAGCAGGGGTTAATAAAAAACTAGCTCACTTTACAGCGATTTACTACATACGCTGGGGCGCCGAGACGCCCACGAGGGAAAGAACCAGTCCAAGAACAGAGCGCACGGCATCGCACGCGGCCAGGCGGGCACGCGAAAGCGCGGGATCGACCGGACGGCCTTCGCTCGGCAGAACCTGGCAAGCGGCGTAGAAGCTGTGGAAGTCGCCAGCGAGTTCCTCTGCATAATGCGTAAGGCGGAAGGGCGCGCGATCGCGTGCGCAGCTAGCAATGAGCTCGGAGAGCTCGGAGAGCTTGCGGGAAAGAGCCAGCTCGGTAGGGTCGGTGAGCAAAGCATAATCCACGTTTTCGCCGATAGCGCGGGCTGCAACGGCATCCATGCCGAGCGCCGCCGCTTCCTCGGGCGTCACATCGGCGGCGCGACGGAGAATCGAACAAATGCGCGCATGGGCGTACTGCACGTAATAGACGGGGTTATCCTGCGTCTTGGCCTTGACCTTTTCGATATCGAAATCAATCTCTTGGTTGCTGGAGCGCGAGATGAGCGTATAGCGCGCAGCATCGGCGCCGACCTCGTCCACAAGCTCGCGGAACGTGATCATGGTTCCACGGCGCTTGGACATCTTGACGGGCTTGCCGTTGCGCAGCAGGTTTACGAGCTGGCCGAGCAGAACCTCGAAGCGTCCCGGGTAACCCAGAGCATCGCAGGCGCTGCGAACACGATTGATATAGCCATGATGGTCACAGCCCCAGATGTCAATCACATGATCCACGCGCTGGAACTTATTCCAGTGATAGGCAACATCAGAAGCAAAGTACGTGTACTCGCCATCGGACTTGATGAGAACGCGGTCCTTGTCGTCGCCCAGATCGGTCGAGCGGAACCACAGGGCGCCTTCCTTCTCGTAGAGATAACCCATCTCGTCGAGCTTCTTGAAGGCACGGTCGACGGCCGAAGTGCCGGCAAGCTCTCCCTCGCCATCCTTGACGTAGAGAGTACGCTCGGAGAACCAAACGTCAAAATCGCAGTTCACGTCGTGGCAAAGCTGCTTGATGCCCTCGAGCATACGCAGGTAGCCGCGCTCGCGGAACTCCATCATGCGATCGTGCTCGTCGGCATCGACCCACTTGTCGCCATCGGTGCGATAGAAGTAAGCGGCCTCGTCGATGATATAGGAGCCGCCGTAAGAGTCGCGACCGAGCTTCTCGGCAAACTCATTTTGATATGGATGGGTCTCGGGATGCTCGTCGGCGTCGTCGGCAGCAAAGGCGTCACGATCTGCAACGAGAATCTTGTGCGCCTCATCGATATCGACACCGCGGGTACGAACGATATCGGCAAGCTGCATATAGCGCATGGCAACGGAGTTTCCGAAGGTATTCATCTGATTGCCGTGATCGTTGATGTAGTACTCGCGCTGGATGTCATAGCCGGCATGCTCCATAACGCGGCACAGGGAGTCGCCAAGGGCTGCCCAGCGGCCATGGCCGATATGCATGGGACCCACAGGGTTTGCGGATACGAACTCGACCTGGGTCTTGACTCCCCCACCGGCATTGCTGCGAGCGAAATCCATACCCTGAGCGCGCGCCTCGCCAAACACGGCGTTCTTGGCGGCAGCGGAGAGATAGAAGTTGATGAAGCCCGGACCTGCAATCTCGACCTTCTCGACCGAAGCGTCCTCGGGAAGGTGCGCCACAATCGCCTCGGCGATCTTGCGCGGGGCGCAGTGCGCGAGCTTTGCCGACTTCATGGCAAGCGTAGTGGTCCACTCGCCATGCGAGGTGTCTGCCGGGCGCTCGAGAGCATAGTCGTCGAGCTCGAAAGCGGGCAGCTCGTCGGCGTCGATGGCGGCAGCAAGGGCATCGCGCAGGAGCTGTTCGATCTTTTGGGACATGGGTCCTCCTCTATAACGAATCTCGCAGGCTCTTGATCGCCTGCCGAGCGCTGCGCCAACTATCGGCACAAGCAGGAAATACTCTAGCACACCGACCTGCCGACGCGCTTTTACCCAACCGTGCAATCATGTGGGATTTTTCTGGTCATTTTCAACAAAAGCGCACGTAGAGATGCTATTCTGAAACAGGTACGCGTCTAAAAGATGGAGGAAGCATGTTTAAGATCGGTGAGCACGTGATACATCCGGGCCAGGGCGTCTGCACGGTGACGGGGTTCAAGGACTCCCCCACCCCCATGATCGAGCTCGAGGCGCACTCCGGACACTCGAAGACCAAGCTCCTCTATCCTGTATCGCAGGTCGACCGCCTTCACGCCTGTATCGACAAGGACCAAGCCGAAAAGTTGCTCTCCGACTACGATTCGATAGCATGCGACTCGTTTACCGAGCGCAACAGCTCCCTTGAGGAGAGCTATTTCAAGCAGCTGCTCAAGCAAGGTGCCCCCACCACGATTCAGGTCGCAAAGACTATGCGTTGCCGCATTCATGACGCAGAATCTCAGGCAAAGAAGCCCAGCAGCTACTATATGCGCATTCTCAAGGAAGCCCATCGCCGCTCTGTCGAAGAGCTTGCCGTTGCCCTGGGCGTGAGCGAAGACGATGTCGAGGCACGCATCGCGCAGACGTTTGAAGGTTTTGGCCAAAACTAGCATCATCCTCAAGAGAGCTTGCCGGGCGGGCGTGCACGTGTGCATGCCCGTCTTTGCTGTATGGGGCACTTTTGTGTTAGACGCGGCGCGATGATGGGTATTCATATCCCAATAGCTCTTCGATTGAAGGAATCTATCATGCGCTTTTTGCTCAATTGGCTCCTCACCTCGATCGCCATTGCGATCGCTACGTTCATCGTTCCCGGCATTGCACCATTTGGTGCAAGCGAGGCATGGGTGAGCTTCATGTTTGTCGGACTGTTTTTGGGATTTGTCAACTCGCTTGTCAAGCCAATCATCACTGCCATCTCGCTGCCCGTGACCATCATCACGCTCGGAATCTTCCAGCTGGTCATCAACAGCTTCATGCTTGAGCTTGCAAGCTGGCTTTCTATCAATATCCTTGGCGCAGGAATATCCATCGCAAGCTTTGGCTCTGCCTTCATGGGCGCCATCATCGTGAGCATCATGTGCGCGATATTGAACGGCGTAGTTGAAGAATAGACAACAGCGCCGGGCCGCTTTAGGGCAACCCGGCGCCGCTTGGATGGCCTAGATGTCTTGCGGCGCGAGATTCGCTCACGCCGTGTGCTTCGCTTTAAATGATGTAATCGAACGACTGAGGTTCTGCAACCAGATCGGCTACGGTCACGCTGTCCAGGTATTCGTTGATCATGGTGTGAAGTTTGGTCCACATGCCAAGCGTGGTGCACGTTGCTTCGCGATCGCAGGCGGCGGCGCCCTCGACAAGGCAGGAAACGGGCGCGAGGCTTCCCTCGGTAAGACGCAGAATCTCGCCCACAGTGTATTGATCGGCGGGACGCGTTAGGCAGTAACCGCCCCCCTTGCCACGCATGCCGGAAAGCATGCCATTTCGCACAAGGATGGCAAGGATATTCTCCAGATACTTCTCGGAAATTCCCTGACGCGCGGCAATCTCCTTAAGCGGCGTGCGGCCAGCAGCCTGATGCTGCGCAAGGTCGATCATGACGCGCAGGGCATACCGGCCCTTAGTGGAAACAAGCATATGACTGGCCCTCTTTCCTCTTTCTTTAATCATTATATCATACCAAAATACTAGGTTGATTACATGCTGCAAGCTGGATAAATCGCCTCTCCAGGCAATTGGGGAGTGCTCGTTCGCTTCATTGTCTCGAAACAAAACTATATTCCTATTGACATACTAGGTTTTGCCTCGTTTAATACTGCCAACGGGAACCCATATATACCCGCAGACTTATAGGCTAATTGCTTCGGCGCGACCCGGAGGTTGTCATATGGAAGAGCAAAAACGATGTAGCAGCGGCGCATGAGCCCCTCTCGCGTCTCACACCTACCGCACATCCGGTCCATTTTCTTCTAGAACTAACTGCTAAGGAGCACACCATGTCCAACGTCTATACTTCCATCGACCAGCTTATCGGCCTCACTCCCCTGCTCGAGCTCACTCACTTTGAACGCGATGAAGACCTGCGCGCACGCGTGCTCGTCAAGCTCGAGTACTTCAACCCCGCAGGATCTGTTAAAGACCGCGTTGCGAAGAGCATGATTGACGAGGCAGAGCGCGCAGGAAAGCTCGTACGCGGTGGCGACTACACCATCATCGAGCCGACTTCCGGCAACACCGGCGTGGGCATCGCCTCCGTAGCCGCTGCTCGTGGCTACAAAGTGATCATCACCATGCCCGAGACCATGTCCGTGGAGCGCCGCAAGCTCATGCAGGCATACGGAGCCAAGCTCGTGCTCACCGATGGTGCCAAGGGCATGAAGGGGGCCATCGCCAAGGCAGAGGAGCTGCAGAAGGAGACTCCCAACAGCATCATCGCCGGGCAGTTCGTGAACCCGGCAAATCCGGCCATCCACAAGGCAACGACCGGTCCGGAGATCTGGGCCGATACCGATGGCGACGTTGATGTCTTTGTTGCCGGCGTGGGCACCGGTGGCACTGTGACCGGCGTGGGCGAGTACCTCAAGGAGCAAAACCCCGACGTGAAGGTTGTTGCCGTCGAGCCCGCTTCTTCGCCTGTGCTTTCCAAAGGCCAGGCGGGTCCGCACAAGATTCAGGGCATCGGCGCAGGCTTTGTGCCCGACGTCTTGGATACCCAGGTCTATGACGAAATCATCACGGTCGAAAACGACGACGCCTTTGCCACGGGTCGTGCCGTCGGCCACAAGGAGGGCGTGCTTGTAGGTATCTCCTCCGGCGCCGCCGTATGGGCAGCGATCCAGCTTGCCAAGCGCCCCGAGAACGAGGGCAAGACGATTGTGGCACTTCTTGCCGATACCGGCGAGCGCTATCTCTCCACGGCTCTGTTCGCCTAAGAACCGAGGCGCGGAAGTCTGCCTACATCGGTGTCGATTGTTGTCGGCGCCCCTCTGCAGGCGGGCAAAATCGAGCGCGGCGCATCCAAACGATATCGTGCGGCGCATGCAGTACAATCGGAAAGATCAGCGGCGCGGGACAGGATGTGCCCCGTGCCGTTTTAATGCCATTCGGACTCGAACGGCATCACGTAAGGAGCACAGATGTCCAAAGGGCGCGTACTTGTTGCCATGAGCGGCGGAGTCGATTCGAGCGTAACCGCCTATCTACTCAAACAGCAGGGATATGAATGCGTAGGCGTGACCATGCGTCTCACCTGTCCTGCACCCGACCCCGCAACGGGCATCAGCAAAGTCGACCGCGACATCGCCGATGCAAAAGCCGTTGCCACCCGCATCGGCATTCCCCATCGCGTGCTCGATCTCCAAGAAACCTTTGAGAAGAGCGTCATCGATCGTTTCGTTACCGCTTATCAGACGGGACTCACGCCCAACCCGTGCATCATCTGCAATCGACGCATCAAATTTGGAGCGCTACTCGACGCCGCGCTCGACATGGATTGCGACTATATCGCCACGGGCCATTTTGCAAAAACAGATCAGGCGCCCGACGGCACTTGGCAGCTTCACCGCGGAGAAGACCCCAAAAAGGACCAGAGCTACTTTCTCTATTCGCTCACCCAAGAGCGCCTGGCTCGCACGATCTTTCCGCTGGCGGGCATGAATAAAGAACGCGACGTGCGCCGCATTGCCGCCGAGCAGGGTTTTGCCAACGCAAAGAAAGCCGAGAGCGAGGATATCTGCTTTATCCCCGATGGCGACTACGCGGGCTACATCGAACGCCGATGTGGGCACGCAGCGGAGCCGGGCGACATCGTATGGCGCGACGGTACCGTGGTCGGACGTCACAACGGTGCGCTGCGCTACACGATCGGCCAGCGCAAGGGACTTGGCGTGGCGATGGCGCATCCCGTCTACGTCACCGGCGTGGACGCAGCGAGCAATACCGTGCACTTGGGCGAGCACGAGGACCTGACGGTCGGTGCCCTGCTCGCAAACGATTGGATCTGGAGCGCGCCAGAAGACCGCATGGAAGCCGAGCTTGCCGCCGGCGGTATTCGTATGCGTGCTAAATACCGCTATCGTCAGGCGGACCAGCCGGCAACGATCACGCGTCAGGCCGACGGACAGATGAAGATCGCCTTCGATGCACCCCAGCGCGCCGTCGCCCCAGGCCAAGCCGTTGTCATCTATCGGGGCGATGTCGTTCTTGGCGGTGGAACCGTGACCGCCGCCCTCAAGGAGTAGCACGACGACGCGTACATTAACGCAGAGCGCTCATCGCACTCATTAGGAAAACGCCGAGACGAGCATTGCGGCCCGTCTCGGCGTTTTAATGCATCAAAGGGCAATCGCCTGCTTGCTACTCCCCTACGTATGCACGCAGCAGCTCGTAGGTGTTGCGCACGCCATCCATGTGCGAGCGCTCGTAATTGTGGCTTGCATACACGCCAGGACCGATAAGACCGTGGCGAATATCGTAGCCAGCGCGAAGCGTCGCCTCGACGTCGGAGCCATAATGCGGATAGACATCGATAGCGTAGTCCAGGGACAGCCGCTTGGCCGTATCGGCAAGGGCGCTCACCAGCTCGTAGTTGTAGGGACCACCCGAATCCTTGGCGCAGATGGAAACCATGCGCTCGGTGCAGCCCAGGTCGTCGCCCACGCAGCCCATGTCAACACTGATCATCTCGCACGTGTCGGCAGGAACAAATGCCCCGCCATGGCCAACCTCCTCGTACACGGTAAAGAGCAGCGAGACCTTACGGGCGAGCTTCACCTCGCCGGCGGCAACCGCCCGAGCCAGCCCCAACAAAACCGAGGCAGAGAGCTTATCGTCCAAAAAGCGACTCTTGATGTAGCCGCTCTTGGTGATTACGGTACAAGGATCCATAGCGATGATGTCACCGGTCTGGATACCCAAGCCCGCCACGTCGTCCTTGGTGTCAACGTTCTCGTCAAGCAGGATCTCCATGTTCTTCTCGATCGTCTCGACTTTTTCGTCTGCAACGTGAGAAGAAGGCTCGGTATTTAGGACCACACCCGTGTAAACGCGACCGTCGCGCGTGTGAACGGTGCAGTTTTCGCCATCTGCCGTGGACCACTGATGTCCGCCAAGAGTCGTCGGGCGCAGGCGGCCATTGTCCTTGATGGAACGGACCATGGCTCCAAGCGTGTCCACATGGCTTGCAAGCACAAGAGGCTCGCCCTCGCCGCCCAGGCGCACAAGCACGTTGCCTTTTGTTGAGCGTTCGGGCGCAAAGCCCATCTCCTCGAGAGCCTTCATTACATAATCGGTCACCGCGCGTGTAAATCCCGTAGGACTAGGGATGGAAGTGAGGGCTTTGAGCTGCTCTCCGATGTAATCGAGCGTGTCGGTCATTTTCTCTCCTTAGGATCGATGCCTTAAATGTGGTCGAAATATGAAAATGTGACAAAATAAACCTGTCTACTTTTTGTCACACTCTAGGGGCATTGGGGGGCGCGGCGGATGTCCCCTTTGCCGTAATCGATGGTTACGGATTTGACGCTCTCAACGTCGCCGCCCGTGAGGCGCCATTCGGTAAGCAAGATATCCATGGTCATAGGGCCGTCTTGCACCTTGAGCGTAACCGTAAGCTCGTCGCCGTCCTGCTCGACCGATTCGATCTGTTGCCCGGGAATCGACGAACCCGAGAGCTGGAGCTGAATGTAGCCATCGCGAGGCGCCCATCCCTCGCCCGGCTGGGACACCTCGGCACCTCCCGAAACCTTTGTCGTGAGCACGTCGAGTGATTCATCCTGTTCGGCAGTCCACGAGACGCCCTGCCCGGATAGCGTCTGATGTGCAACCAGGGCAACTGCGCCAAGAGCAACAATGCAACCGAGGCAGATCGCCACCTTTGTGGCAAAACGGGGTTTTGTCATATCGGGCTCCTTCCCGGTCGGTTTTCTCCATAGTACACAAGACGCGCGACAAACAGAAAAATGCCGGAAAGGGACGAACCCTCTCCGGCATATATAGCATCACTCAATAAAGACGCGCGGCTAGGCTGCCGGGCAGATCTTCTTGAAGAGCTCGATGACGTCGTCGAGCGTGGCCTCGCGGGGGTTGCCCGGGAAGCAGGCGTCGGCCATGGCGTCCTTGGCGAGCACCTCGATCTCGTCGGCCTTCATGGCCTCGCAGACGTGCGGGATGTTCACGTCGGCGGAGAGCTGCTTGACGGCGGCGATGGCGGCGTCGGCGGCCTCGTCGGTGCTCATGCCCGCGGTGTCGACGCCCATGGCGATGGCAACCTTGGCCAGGCGCTCGGCGCAGACCGGCTTGTTGAACTCCATGGCGATCGGCAGCAGCATGGCGCAGGCGACACCGTGCGGGGTGTCGTAGTGGGCAGACAGGGTGTGGGCCATGGCGTGGTCGATGCCCAGGCCGACGTTGGAGAAGCCCATGCCGGCAACATACTGGCCAAGAGCCATGCCCTCGCGGCCGGAGCCGGGCTGACCGGACTTGGCCTCAGCGACGGAGTCGCGCAGGTTCTCGCTGATCAGCTTGATGGCCTCGAAGTGGAACATGTCGGAGAGCTCCCAGGCGCCCTTGGTGGTGTAGCCCTCGATGGCGTGGGTGAGCGCGTCCATGCCGGTGGAAGCAGTCAGGCCGGCGGGCATGGAAGCCATCATGTCGGGGTCGACGACGGCGACCTCGGGGGCGTCGTTGGTGTCGACGCACACGAACTTGCGGACCTTCTCGGGGTCGGTGATGACGTAGTTGATGGTCACCTCGGCAGCGGTGCCGGCGGTCGTCGGCACAGCGATGGTGAACACGGCGTGGTTCTTGGTGGGCGCGACGCCCTCGAGGCTACGAACATCGGCGAACTCGGGGTTGTTGATGATGATGCCGATAGCCTTGGCGGTGTCCATAGAGGAGCCGCCGCCGATGGCCACGATGGAGTCGGCCTCGGCGGCCTGATAGGCCTCGACGCCGTCCTGGACGTTCTTGATGGTGGGGTTGGGCTTGATCTCGGAGTAGAGGCTCCAAGCGATGCCGGCGGCGTCGAGCTCGTCGGTCACCTTGGCGGTGACGCCGAACTTCACCAGATCGGGGTCGGAGCAGACGAAGACCTTCTTGTAGCCGCGGCGCTGGAGCTCGCCCGGGATCTCCTTGATAGCGCCGGAACCGTGGTAAGAGATGGTGTTGAGAACGAAACGGTTAGCCATATATGTGCCTCCTGGCTCCTCAATGCGGATGGACGCAGACGATGCGCCATCCCCTGACGGCACTCAATATACCCGCTCGGCAGAAACATCAAGCGATATCTTGGACAATCGGCGTTCCCAGCTTGCTATCAAGGATAGTTCGGAAGATATATTTCCGCAGGTAGAAACTCTAAAGGGCAAACGGTTCGTATTTTGAACAATTCGTTCGTATATAGGAATATCGCTCAACGGCTCCCGCGGCGCGGTTCAAACACAACGCCAACGACCGCGAGAGGGCAGCAAGCTACTTACTCGTCTTCCCATACGAATGCTCGCGATCGATAAACATGATGGCAAAAGCCAGCGCCAGCAAGGCTGCCGCAACCGCAATCGCGTGAAGGCCAAGATGTTCGATGCACCAGTTACCCAGCACGGCACCCAGCACAAAGCACAAAATGACGCCAAAATAGAGCACGCCGTTTTCTAGAAAGCCCCGATTGTGCGTGATGATGTAATCGTCCACGTTTTGCAGCCCGGAGCGTAGATTGCCAATGCACATGGTGGTTGCGATACCCTTGCCATGGATCTTGCGAAACGACTCCACCTGCATGCCGCACGCAAATGAAGTGAGGCAGTTCGCAGGCAGGTTGAGGTCTCCAGAGATAAAGCTCACGCAAAAAAGGATGACGGCCTCGAGAAATACCGTCACCTGGCGCCAGTGAAACAGGCTCGAGAAACGCTCGTGAATCAGATCGGAAAGCATGATGCCCAAGGCAAACGAGACAACGGGAAGCAAGAATCGCAGCGCTTGGGAAAACTCTCCGAGCGAAAGATGGATTCCTACCAAAAGAATGTTGCCGGTCTGCGCATTTGCAAACACGCCTCCGCGACCGATATAGGAATAGGCGTCCATGAAGCCGCCCGCGAGTGCCAAGATGGCACCGAGTTCGATTGATTCCGAAATCTGCTTTGCACGCTGCATAGAAAGCGTGTCCCCCAATTTGCATTATCCGACAAGCATAATGTGCCCTATCCTAACGCATCGACTGTGAAAAGCGCGTGAACACGCGCCTGGGTAACCCAATTGGTACAATCAATCCTCAAAGGGAAAAGCGTATGAAGGATGCTCATGGCAAAGCGGGTCGAACATAAAAACAAGAAGACGGCCGAGGGCGCGATCGCGCCTCGCAAAGCAACGGCATCGCCCAAAAAGCGCACCGTCCCGCGTCCCGGACGCGAAAAGTTCCTGCCCGTCTCACGCGCCGATATGGATGCTCGCGGATGGGATGCATGCGATTTTGTCTATATTTGCGGCGACGCCTACGTTGACCATTCCAGCTTTGGCATGGCCATCATCAGCCGCATTCTCGAAGCACACGGCTATCGCGTGGGTATCATCTGCCAGCCAGACTGGAACGACCCCGAAAGCATATCGATTCTTGGCGAGCCGCGCCTGGGCTTTTTGGTAAGCGCCGGCAACATGGACTCGATGGTCAATCACTACTCCGTGACCAAGCATCGCCGTCACACAGACGCCTACACCCCGGGCGGCGAGGCGGGACGACGGCCCAACAGAGCGGTAACGGTCTATGGCAACCTCATTCGCCGCACCTACAAGAAAGCGCCCATCATCATTGGCGGCATCGAGGCAAGCCTGCGACGCCTTGCGCACTACGACTACTGGCAGGATAAGCTCAAGCGCTCGGTATTGCTCGACTCGGGTGCCGACTTGCTCATCTACGGCATGGGCGAACACGCCATCATCGAGATTGCCGATGCCCTCGACGCCGGTCTGCCCGTCGAGCAAATCACATATGTCGACGGCACGGTCTATCGCACAAGCGGAGAAGGCGCGCTCGATGCCGTGTACGATTACCGCCTGCTCCCAAGCTGGGATGAGCTCAACAGCGACCGGCTCACCTACGCCAAGAGCTTTAACATCCAGCAGCAAAACATGGACCCTATCACAGGGCAACGCCTGGTAGAGCCCTACCCCAACGGTATCTTTGTAGTACAAAACCCGCCTTCGGCAACGCTGACCACGCAGGAAATGGACGAGGTGGCCGAACTCCCCTACGCGCGCCATTGGCATCCCGACTACGACAAAGCGGGTGGCATCCCCGCCTTTTCCGAAGTGCGCTTCTCTATATCGAGCAACCGCGGTTGCTTTGGCGAATGCAGCTTCTGCGCGCTCACCTTCCATCAGGGTCGCGTTTTGCAGGTGCGAAGCCACGACAGCATCATGCGCGAGGCAGAGGTGCTCACCCACGATCCCGATTTCAAGGGATATATCAACGATGTGGGCGGCCCCACCGCCAATTTTTTCCGTCCCGCCTGCGATAAGCAACTCAAGCACGGCGTGTGCAAGAACAAGCGCTGCCTGTGGCCCAACGTTTGCAAGAACATGGTGGTGGATGAGAGCGGCTACACGCAGCTCTTGCGCGACCTGCGCTCGATTCCCGGTATCAAGAAGGTCTTTATCCGAAGCGGCATTCGCTTTGACTACACCATGGCAGACGCCTCGGACGAATTCATGCTCGAGCTGCTGCAGCATCACGTCTCCGGCCAGCTGCGCCTAGCGCCAGAACATGTAAGCGATGCCGTGCTCAGAGTAATGGGCAAACCCAGTCGTGCCGTCTATGACGCCTTCTGCCGCCGCTTTGACAAGATCAACAAACAATACGGGCTCAATCAGTTTGTGGTGCCCTATCTCATTAGCTCGCATCCCGGTTCGACTATGAAAGAGGCCGTGGAACTCGCCTGCGCCGTACGCGACATGGGCTATATGCCCGAACAAGTGCAGGACTTCTATCCTACGCCGTCCACGATGTCCACCTGCATGTACTACACCGGTGTGGACCCACGCACCATGAAACCGGTCTACGTGGCGCGCGATCCTCACGAAAAAGCGATGCAGCGCGCACTCATCCAATACCGCAAGCCCGAGAACTACAAGCTCGTGCACGAAGCGCTTATTGCCGCCGGCAGGCGCGATTTGATTGGCTACGACAAGCATTGTCTTATTAGACCCGTTCCTCCGCATGAAGGCGCCGCACCCAAGAAGAGCAGCGGCAAAGCCAAGGGTACGGGTGGGATCAATCGTCCGCATGCCGATAGCCGCCACAAGCAAACAGGCGCGGCCTCAAAGCAGCATCGCGGGCCAGGCGGAGCCCAGCAGATGAACCGCGCGCAAAATGCAGCAGCACGCAATCGCGCAGCCCAGGGACGCCAAGGGGCCAATCATCAAGGTCGCCGCGGTTAACGTAATTACAGGGGCAAGACCTTCGAGGGATCTTGCCCCTCTTTTGTGCCAAGCCAGAACAAGACAGTGCCAAGCGCCAGCATCGCCATGAAAGCGGCAAGCTCGACTATGGGTCCAAGCAGGCCGAGTACGGTATCGATACCGTCTACGAAGTATGACGAGAAGTTAAGCACCAGGTGCAGACCGATGTTGTAGCGCATTTTTCCGCTGCGCCAAAAGACCCAGCCAAAGACAAGGCCCATCGCTCCCGCATAGACTCCCTGCACGAGATTCATATGCAGGATGCCAAAGAGCACGGCCTGGATGAGGTTCGCAATCCAAAAGCGCGCAGGAGGAACCCGCATCGCGCTCGCGTCGCCCAAGGGAAGGCGTGCACGATGCCGGCAGGTGCGTTCACGCCAAGCATCGTGCCATTCAGGACAGACCACACGCAGGGAAAACTCGAGCATCAGGCCACGGCATGCAATTTCCTCGGAAATGGGTGCGCCTATCGCAACCACCAAAAGCGAGATGGCACTCAGCTCACTCGTCGCTCCGTCGTTCATCATCTCGTCGTAGCCTTGTTCAAGCGAGGGAAACATGGGCAACACCAGCGAGAGGATGTAGGAGATGATCATCTGCATCGCAACGCCAAGCAAGATGATGCCGGCAACGCGCATGAACGACGCGCCGCCTCGCGGAAGCCTACGGTCTCGCGCGCTCGAGAATGAACGCGGCCGGATACGGCACCACCACCAAGGCATGGTCACGGTAAGCGTTAGCAGCTGCGCGAGCGCGAGGGCATAGACAAGGCTGGCGTCGAATACGGCCTCGACGTCTCCAGTGAAAAATCCAACAGCCCAAAGGGCCGCAAAGCCCACACCCCACACAAAGCCGACGATGAGCTGCGCGCCCTCGACGATGCCGAACACGCCAAGGTCTGCCAGTAGATATGCAACGCCGTTTTTGACGGCATCCGCGGGAGCGATTCGCGACGGCGAGGCCTGCTCGCAGAAAACCGGAGTATTGAATTCGCTCATGCTCTCACCTCGGGTGAAGTGTTCCCATCCATCTCGCACCCAAACGCTCCGGCGGGAGATATGTCAAAGGGAAACGTACCGCATCGGTTGAACGCGGCAATGAACATGCGTATTGCGTTTGACGGCGTGGTGCCCACAAGTTGGGTTGCTGCCGCGAAGGCCGCCTTTTCCTCGGGCAAGACCTTCGCGACAACTGGGGTCATTTTTTCTGCCATGTCGATTCCTTTGCGGATCGATGTGCTGCGTGTGCACGAGTATGCGGCTGGGCTTGAACTCGCGCCTGGTTCGTTTATATCGTATTGGTATTACTTAGTATTACTATGTATTACCCCGCTGCTTAGAATAGCAAATTGAGGAGGCAAAGACAAGGCTAAAAAAAGAAAAGGCCGCTGCCGAAATGCTTCGACAGCGGCCTTGCGATACAACATCAGCTAAAGGGACGAATGACGGAAAGTACAAAAGGAACCGTCGCCCCCGGCAACAAAACGCGACGACCAAACCGATTGGTGGCGCTAGTGATCTTCGACATCGATCGGCTCGCCACATCGCACGGCAGCGGAGGCTCGACACAGCGCATCAAAAGCAAACAACATGCCATCCGACGTTGGCTCGTAGGGCATGGCTCGGTCTTCGCGGATGCCCAAACGGTCCGCCTCTTTGGCAACATCGATATTGGCGCCCAAAAACATGAACTCCCAGCCGCGTTCCTGTGCCGCCGAGATCATGTGTTTGACCCGAGCGTAGCCGTACTCCTTGCTCGCGTTCTCGAGACCATCGGTAGTGATGCAAAACAGCGTGTGCTCAGGGCGCAACTCGGGCGGCAAAATGCGCTGCACGTGCTCGTGATAATGAATCGCGCCGCCCACGGCATCAAGAAGCGCTGTACATCCGCTCGGCGCGTAATCTCGCGAGGTCAGCGGAGCCACGCTCTCGATGGGCACGCGATCATGCAGCACCTGCGATTTGTGATTGAACAGCACCGTGGATACGAGCGCCTCGCCCTCCATTATCTTGTTTTGTTTGAGCAGCGCGTTGTACCCGCCGATGGTGTCGTCTGACAGGTTCCACATAGAGCCGCTTTTATCAAGGATGAATACGAGCTCGGTCAGGTTCTTCTTCATGATTGCCTCCTTAAGGTGTGCGGAGGGCCCGATGCCCGTCCGCCTATCTCAAAGATAGGAGGCGAGGTGCCGCGAGAGGTAAACCGTCAAGCGACATCGATGCGACCGTGGACGCAGAGCCACAATGGCACGGGGCGCGGCACGAGGCACCATATAAGGCTACATCGATCCCAAAAGCGGCTGGTCAAATGCAAAGAGCATCGCGTTGAACTTGTAGATGTCGTAGCATTCGCGCTCGATAAAGTAGCGGACGATCACATCGAACTTCGACGACGTGGAAAGGCTAAAGCCGGCACGTTCGAGCAAGTCATTGCACTCATCAAGCGAGAGCTCAAGCGCGATGGCGAGCGCCACCGCCGCAGCCTTGGTGGGTTTGTATCCTTGGTCTCGGCGAATCTTGCTAAAGAGCTGGCGCGAAAGGTTCGCGCGCTTGTAGACCTCGACGTCAGTCAGACCGCGGGCATCGATAAGCGACAGGACCGTCTGCGAAAATGAGACATCGAGCCCTTCGAGCAACTCAGCGATCTCTGTCTCGTCAATTGCGCGCGGGGCGGCGGCGCAATTCCGACGGCGTGACGCCGCGGCAGGGGCGGCGAGGGCATGAAGGTCAAGGTCAAGGTCGAAACCGGGGCCAAGGCCGAGATCGCAAGACTTCTCCGCGGCTTCCGCGCATACGGCGCTGTCGCATGCAAAAAAGGATTCCTCACCCTGGGCATCTTGAATGCACAGCGCCACCTCGTCATAACAATCGAGGCTCGCCGCAAAAGCTTGGCGATCGTATACGGCAAGCACCACGCGCATCTCGCCGGCGTCGGTGCCGGCGCGGTCGCTCAGAAAGCGCGCGATCTCCTCGCACGCCACGTCGAGGGCGGCGGTAGGAGGATAGCCATAGATACCCGCAGAGATAAGCGGAAAGGCGACGCTTGTAACCCGCAGTCGAGCTGCCTGGTCGAGTGCCGAGCGATAGGCGCGGCGCAGCAGCCCCTCCTCGCCGTGATGGCCATCTATCCAGCGCGGCCCCACCGCATGAATAATCCAACGCGCGGGCAGGTCAAAGCCTCGCGTCACCATGGCGCCGCCTGTGGGGCACGGAGCAATCTTACGGCACGCCGCCTGCAACTGCTCATAGCCCGCGGCAGAGAAGATCGCGCCGCACACGCCACCGCCTGCGATTAGCCCCTCGTTCGCGGCGTTGACAACAGCGTCAACGTCCAGGCAGGCGATATCGGACCTCACAATAGAAAACGGCATGCCAGCTCTCCCTCTAGACCCCACAACAATTAGTTAGGTACCCTACGTGACAAAATAAACCTGTCGACTTTTTGTCACGGGCTAGATGACGGTAACGCGGCCCTGGTTGCCTACGATGCCACGCGTCTCGGCCAAAAGCGGGATCGACTTGGCATTCACGCGAACAGGAATCTCGGCACGCATGGTTTGACCATCCGCCTGCTCCACAAACAGCTCCACGCGGTCGCCGCCGGGGTTGGCCGCAAACACCGCAGCCAAGCGGCTCATGTTGCCCTGGCTAAAGCGATTGGAAGGAATCATTACCTCAAAGACCTTGGGTCGATTGCTCTCCTCGGTAAGCTCCAGCGGCATGACCTCCACAGCGATGATCTGATCGCCGCGGTCGCTGCGCTCGAGCTTGCCGCGCACGCGAATAAACGCGTCGGAAAGCACAGCACCTGTCTCGGGGTCGGTCTCGCCATACAAAAACTCCTCGGCAGCCTCGAACACCTTGGGGAACATGATGACGCTGGCCTCGCCTTCCATGTCCTCAAGCTGCACCTTTGCCATGGCGGCACCCTTCTTGGTGACCATCTTTTGCACGCTTGCAACCATGCCCGCAAACCAATAGGGCTTGCCTTCGGGAATCTCGACGTTGACCATGCCCTCACCTGTGGGGCTCATGCGTTCCACACCGGTATCAATCTGCGAAAGCGAGAACTCGCGCGCCTTTCCAAGCGCATACTCAAAGGGGCGCAGCGGGTGGTCGGAAACGTAGATGCCCAAGACCTCGCGCTCGAACGAGAGCTTCATATGGCGGTCCCACTCCTGGCCGTCGGGCTCGGGAACCTGAATCTCAAAGCCGGAGCCCTCCACATCGCCAAACATGTCAAAAAGCGACGTCTGCCCCGACGCACGATCCTTTTGACGCTTAGCCGCCGAGTCGATGATATTCTCGGGGTTGTTCTTGTCCACGAACGTCATGAGCTGGCGGCGCGGATAGCCCGTCGAGTCAAAGCCGCCTGCCTTGATGAGAGCCTCGATAACGCGGCGGTTCACTTTGCTCGAATCCACACGGTCAACCAGGTCGTGAAGGTTTTTGTAGGGACCGTTCTTGGTGCGCTCCTCGATGATGACCTCTGCCACGCCTTCACCCACGCCGCGGATGCCCGCGAGGCCAAAGCGCACGCCGTCCTTGGTCGCGGTGAACTCGATACCCGATTCGTTGACATCTGGCGGAAGCACGGCGATACCGTCGTGGCGGCAGGCCGAGACGTAATGCACGATCTTCTCGGTCTTTCCGGTATAAGAGGTAAGCACGGCTGCCATGTACTCATTGGGATAATGAGCCTTGAGCCAGGCCGTCTGCATAACGAGAATGGCATACCCGGCAGAGTGCGACTTGTTGAAGGCGTAGGAGGCGAACTCCAAAACGTCATCCCAAATCTTTTGCGCGGTCTCCTTCTTGTAGCCGTTTTTGACGGCGCCGTTCATCCAATGGTCGTAGGTGGTCTCGTCCGAACCGTCCTCCCAGTGCATGACCGTAGAGGTAAGCAGCTTGATCTTCTTCTTGGCCACGGGCTTACGGATGCGCGAGTCGGACTCGCCCTTGGAGAAGCCGCACATCTCGACGGAGATGAGCATAACCTGCTCCTGATAGACCATGGTGCCGTAGGTCTCGCCCAAAATGTCGTCCAGACGCGGGTCGTAGGAAACCGCCGGTTCCTTGCCATTCATACGGTTGATGTAGGAGGAGACCATGCCTGCGCCCAGAGGACCCGGGCGATACAGGGCGATCAATGCCACGACGTGCTTATACTCGGTGGGCTTCATGTTCTTGATAGTGGCGGTCATGCCGGCGGATTCGACCTGGAACACGCCGGCAGTATGGCCCGAACCCATGAGTTTGAAGATCTCGGGGTCATCGAACGGAATGGTATCGGGGTCGATATCGATACCGTAATTTGCCTTGATATTGGCTTTGGCCTTAGAGATAACAGTGAGGGTGCGAAGACCCAGGAAGTCCATCTTGAGCAGGCCCATGTCGGCAACCGTATGGCCTTCGTACTGGGTGATCTCGACGCCGCCCTTGGTATCGAGCTTCGTGGGCACGTGCTCGTTCACCGGGTCGCGGCAGATCAGAACAGCGCAGGCATGCACGCCCTCGCCGCGCGTGAGGCCCTCGATGGAAAGCGCCGTGTCGATGATGCGGCGCGCGTCCTCGTCGTTCTTGTAGGCATCGGCAAAATCGGGGTTGTAGAGCTCCTCTTTACCTGGCTGCTGCTCAAGTACCTGGCGCAGCTTGGTAGAGGGGTCGCTCGACACCATCTTGGACAGGCGCTGGCCCACGTACACGGGGTAATCGAGCACGCGGGCAGAGTCGTTGATGGCCTGCTTTGCCTTGATGGTCGAGTAGGTGATGACGTGGGTGACCTTCTCGGGACCGTAGAGCTGACGCACGTGCTCTACAACCTCGAGGCGACGCTCATCGTCGAAGTCCATATCGATATCGGGCATCTCGGTACGCTGCGGGGACAGGAACCTCTCGAACATCAGGCCGTTCTCCAACGGGTCAAACGAGGTGATGTTCATGGCGTAGGCAACGATGGCGCCTGCGGCCGAGCCACGGCCCGGGCCAACGCCGATGCCGTTTTCCTTGGCCCATTTAACGTACTCGGCAACGATCAGAAAGTAGGCGGCAAAGCCCTTGTCGCAGATAACCTTGTATTCGTATTCGAAGCGCTCCTTGATAGACACGCCATTGATGGAGCGCGTCTCCCAGTCCTCGCCGTAATACTTGCGCAGGCCCTTCTCACACTCACGGCGAAACTGGCTCTCGTGCGTCTCGCCCGGGTCGAGCAGCGGGAAACGCGGCAGGATGATGGAATCCCAGTCAAGCTCAACGTCGCACTTCTCGGCGATCTCGAGCGTGTTGTCGATGGCCTCTTGGCAATACGGGAAGAGCGCGCGCATCTCTTCCTCGGTCTTCATGTAAAACTCGGAGCCCGTCATGCGAATGCGGTTGGGGTCGTCGATCTTGGAGCCCGTGCCAATGCACATCATCACGTCCTGGATGGGAGCATCCTCGCGCGTAAGGTAATGGAAATCGTTGGTGGCGATGACCTTCACGCCAATCTGCTGGGCAATCTCGATGAGATGATGAGACAGTTGCTCGTCGGTCATACCGTTGTCGGTGGTGATGCCGTGCTCCTGGATCTCGATGTAAAAATCGCCGGGGTCGAAGAGGTCGCGCAGGGTTGTTGCCCACGATACGGCGCCGGCCATGTCGCCTCGGTCGATGTAGCGCGGGATGATGCCCGCGATACAGGCGGAGCTGCAGATAAGGCCCTTTGCATGGCGGCGCAGATTGTCCAGGGTCACGCGCGGCTTGTAGTAAAAGCCCTGCACAGCGGCCTCGGAGACCGTCTGCATCAGGTTGACGTAGCCCTCTTGGTTCTTGGCGAGCAAAATCATGTGGTAGAGCTCGGGCTTGCGATCGCGCGCAAGGGTGTCGTCGGGAGTGAAATAGACCTCGCAGCCAAAGATGGGCTTGATGACGGGCGCAGGCTTGAGCTCGTCGATGTTACCCTGCTTGTCCCACAGCTCCATATCCTTGTGGTACTGCTCCCAGCCCTGAGGGTTCTCCTCGCGGTCGGGCTCTTCCAGCTCATCGCGACGGCCCTTCTCCAAGAAGGCCTTGTCGTGGCTCCACACCTTGTAGTCGGGCGCGTTATGGTTCACCGCATCGCAGGCGAGCGCCAGCTCGGGAACGCCGTACATGTAGCCGTGGTCGGTGATGGCAACGGCAGGCATGCCCAGGTCGACGGCGCGCTTCACCATGTCTGAGATGCGCGTTGCCCCGTCGAGCATCGAGTACTCGGTATGGTTATGAAGGTGAACGAAGGCCATGTGAAGCAACTCCCTGATATGCGTGGCGGCAAGCGTATGTGCGTGATTATCTCTGCTCGAAGCATTCTACCGCACGCCCCAGACACGCACCGAACGCGCCTTGCCACCCCAGAAAGCCCCATAGTTTGTTCGACTCGAAGAAAGCCTATGGCGCCCCGCTGCGACCGCCACGGCGCCCACGGTAGCGCCGTATAATGGCCCCAGCACACACGACCTTGCAGGAGGAACCTTGAAAGTCATCGTCTACACCGACGGCGCCTCGCGCGGCAACCCCGGACACGGAGGCTACGGCGCCGTACTGCGCTACACCTCCCCTTCCGGCAAGGAGCACGTGCTCGAGCTCTCTTGCGGCTACGAGCGCACCACCAACAACCGCATGGAACTCATGGGCGTCATCGCCGCGCTCGAGGCCCTCAAGCGCCCCTGCGAGGTAGAGCTGCACTCCGACTCGCAGTACGTGGTGAACGCCTTTAACAAAAACTGGATTGCCGGCTGGCAGGCGCGCGGATGGAAGACCGCGGCCAAAAAACCGGTGAAGAACCCCGATCTTTGGAAACGCCTGATTGCAGCCAAGGAGCCGCATGACGTTACCTTCCTGTGGGTCAAGGGACATGCGGGCCACAAGTATAACGAGCGCTGCGACGAGCTCGCCACCGTCGCTGCCGATAAAGGCCCGCGCATCGTCGATACCGGCTTTGTAGAGGGCGACGTAGACTGACACAACGCCGCCGGCGAGCCCCGAGGCGGTATTATGGGAACAAACTTCGCCAAACCACAGGAGGCGCAATATGCTTCGCATCGCAACCATCGGAACGAGCCCCATCACCGAGAACTTCATCGAAGCGCTGGGCGCAAACGACCGCGCCGTCTTTGCTGGTGCGCAGTCACGCGATGCCGAGCGCGCGCATGCCTTCACGCAGGAGCACGGCGGTAAGCATGGCTACTCCTTGGTGGAAGAGCTCGCCGCGGACCCTGCAATCGACGCGGTCTACATCGGCAGCCCCAATGCCTGTCATGCACCTCAGGCGCTTGCACTCATCAGCGCCGGCAAGCACGTGCTGGTAGAGAAATCCTTCTGCTCAAACCGCCGCGAGGCCCAAGAGGTCTTCGACGCCGCCGAGCGTGCGAACGTTGTTGCGCTCGAGGCGATGCGCCCCCTGCATGATCCGGCCTATTATCAGTTTAAGGACGCCCTCGAGCAGATCGGGCGCATCCGGCGCGCCACCATCCGCTTTGGCAAGTACTCCTCGCGCTACGACGATATCCTCGCGCATCGTCATACCAACATCTTTGACTGCAATATGGCATCTGGCGGCCTTATGGATATGGGCGTCTACAGTGTGGAGCCCATGATCGACCTTTTGGGCGCACCCGAGACCATCGCCTTCGCCCCCATTTTCATCGATGCGCAAGCCCAAGACATCACCCACGGCCCCATCGACGCCGCGGGAACCATCATGTGCACCTACCCGGGCGCCGTGGCGACACTCCACTATTCCAAGTTCACGCAGGACTTCTCGCCCGTGCAGATTGAGGGCGAACGCGGCACCATCACGCTCGATTCCATCTCCATGCCCAGCCATATGCGCATCGATATGATGGGCGTGGCTGTACGCATGGCAGCCAGGACCCGTGCGAGCTCAGGCAGCACCGAAGAAATGGACCTACCGCAGACGGATAACAGCATGTGCTACGAACTTGCCGATTTCATCCATGCGGTGGAGCAAGTGCAGGCAGGCACGCCAGCACCTGAGGCGGCATGCGGGGATCGCGGCACCACGGCGCATTTCCGCGATCTCACCCTCGTCACCATGGACGTGATGGACCGGGCTCGCGCACAGGCGGGCATTGTCTTTCCCGCAGACCGCACGGGCACCCAAGCCTAAGCGCAAGCACCCATCGCCTGCGAAGGAGAGATTCGCCATGAAGTTCCTCGGCAAATTCCGCCGCCTGACCGGACCGGACGGCAGCAAGAAAATCACCCGCAGCGCACTCGAATGCGAGGTCACGCAAAAGCTGCGCGAACGCGGCGCTGCGGGCGACTTCTCTCCTGTTCGCTGGGGCTTGCACTATACGGGTACGGTTCAAGGTGTCGGTTTTCGCTGGACCACGCAAAACATCGCGCGCGAGCGCCATCTCACCGGTTGGGTGATCAATCGCGAGGACGGATCGGTAGATATGGAGCTGCAGGGGCCGAGCGTGCAGATATCGGCACTGATGGACGACCTGCAAGACTGCTATGCCGGCTGGGGCGCAAACATCTGCCTTTCTGCCGCGCGCGAGCTTAAGCTGGAAGCTACCGAAGGCTCCTTTGAGGTGCGCTTCTAGCCTCACCGCCACCTAAAAAGTTATTAGGAATCAATCGCAATTATTTGATATAGTTGCCATAGTTAACCATGCACGGGTAAGGAGGCGGCACCGCATGCAACGCAGAAACACCAAACAGCGCACGCTGATCTTGGACATCGTTCGCGCCCACGGCGACCACCCCACCGCCGAGGATATCTACCGCGACGTTCACGAGCAAAATCCCAAGGTGAGCCGCGGCACCGTATATCGCAACCTCAACCTGCTGGAAGAGACGGGCGATATCATCAGCATCGAAGTGCCGGGCGGCAATCGCTTTGACCGTCGCTGCGACCCGCACGCGCACGTGATCTGCTGTAGCTGCGGCGCCGTCTGCGACGCCATGGTAGAACATGACCACACGCTCGATGGCATGGTCGAGAGGCAAACAGGCTACATTATCACGCGGCACGAGACCCTTTTCTACGGCATCTGCCCCAGCTGCCAGGAGAAGAAAGTCCAAAACGAGGATGCCCAAGCATCCGCCTAGGCAAATCCCTAGATAAGGCCAAAGTGCTTGCAGGCGTTCCAGATGCCGTCGTTATCCATGTCGTCGGTCACATAATCCGCGCGCTCACGCACCAGGTCCCACGCATTGCCCATGGCAACGGAGCATCCGCACTCGTCAAACATCGTTAGATCGTTCTCGCCGTCACCAAAGGCGATGGCCTCCTCGGGAGCAATGCCGTAGCGCTCGAACGTGGCGACGATCCCTGTGCCCTTGCCGCCTTCTTCCGGAATCACATCGCAAAAAAGCGGCGTCCAGCGCGTGGTGCGCACGTGAGTTGCAGCCTCGCGCACCAGATGCTCCTCGGGAGTGTCGACAATCGCGCAGAACTGATACACAGCAGCGCCCTTGAGCCGAGAGATGTTGTTTGCCTTGGTGGAAAGCCCCAGCTTAGTGGCAAAATCCTCGGTACGCGCGTTGGCACGGCTCAAGAAGCTTTCCGTGCGCGTAAGGGCATAGACGTCAAAGATCCCCGCCTCCACAGCACCAATGATGCCGTTCACGTCTTGCGGGTCGATGGGACAATCGCGATAGTCGCCCTCGTTGTCAAAGCAAAGCTGACCGTTAAAGCAGATATAGGAGTCAAAGCGGCCCTTGATGCACGGCGGCAGCTCAAACGAGCCGCGACCCGTAGCAAGAACCGTCCGGATACCGTTTGCCTGAAGCTGCGCCAGAGCCTGCTTGGTGGATTCGAGCATCTTGTGCGACGAATTAAGCAGCGTTCCATCGACATCGAAAAAGGCAGCTTTGATCATGGGGCCCGGCTTTCTTGGTTCTAGGGATTTTCAGCCCCACATTGTAGCAAAACGGGCGCTCTGTCCCGTCGGCGGGCTCTCCCCCTGGTCCCGGAATCGGGCTTCGCAGGCTTCCGGAACCAGGGGGAGAGCCCGCCTTGCAATCGCGGCCCGTCGGGGTTTGGTGGCGGAAGAAAGGGATGGTGCGCCACGGTGACGGGGCGGCACCGCAATCCACATCGCAAATGAAGCAGAAAATCCCATTTAGAACGGGCTAGGTGCTGTCTAAATGGGATTTTCTGCTTCATTTGGGAGAGCGGGATGCGAGGCGTAGGCCACAACGCCAAAGACTCGCCAAGGACTCGATTAGATGTGCTGGTAGACGTGCTCGACTTCGGCGATATAGAGGGTGTGATGGTCGCGCTGGGGATAGTTTTGCTCGTCTACAGATGCATCGACAAAGCATTCGGGCTTGATGGTATCGGCGTAGAGCTTGCGGCAAACAAAGACGAGGTCTGCCTGCTCATAGGTGGTGGTGCCATCTAGCTGCACCGGCGAGAAGCCAACCTCGGCGATCTTATCGCCATCGCGGCCCGACTTTGTTCCCAAGACGCCCAGCGCCTGCTTGTATTGCGAATCGAAAAAGGAAAGCGTGAAGTGGTCGTTCGCATCGACAAACTGCTTGGTGTAGCGCTGCGGACGAATATAGATCGTCACCACGGGCTTGTTCCAGATGGTACCCATGCCGCCCCAGCTCACCGTCATGGCGTTGGACCCATCCGCGTTGCCGGCAGCCACAAGCCCCCATTCCTTATCGAGCTTGGTAAAGGGATTGAGCGAGACCTCGCCGAGCGGAAGTTCCTTGAACGCCATGGCTATCCTCCATGTATTGAAAACGGGGCAGTACGGACGAACTCCATACTACCCCGCATGACATCAACTGATACCAAAAAGACAAGCGTTACTGTTCGGGCTCAAAATACGCAAGCGCGATGGCGCCCGGTCCTACATGAGTACCAATGGTTGCACCCACGGTATGCACCGGCAACTCGTCGCCTGGATACGCTTCCCACAGCGCCCGGCTATCGTGAATGTACTTTTGAAGCAAGGCGTCCGAAAGACCCGCATAGCCCAGGGCAACCGGCATGGAGAAGTCGATACCGCGGCTCGCCTCGATCTGTTGGTTGAGCAAATTGCGGCCGTTTTTGGAGCCACGCGCACGGCCGAGCATCTTGACCTCGCCGTTCTCGATGGTAATGACGGGCTTGATAGAGAGCATCTCGCCAAAAGCCCCTGCCGCAGCCGAGATACGGCCGCCGCGGCGCAGGTACTCAAGGGTATCCAAAAGCCCGATGACCACAACGCGCTCACGCGCCGCCTCAACACGGGTGGCGATTTCTTCGACGCCAAGACCTTTCTTCGCCAAGCTCAGCGCATACTCAACCAAAATGCGCTCGCTCACGGTAACGTGGCCGGAGTCGACCACGCGCACGGGCAACGATGCCTCGGAAGCCGCCATGCAAGCACTCTGATACGTGCCCGAAAGCTTTGCCGAAAGCGTAATGATCAGCGGCTCGAACCCGTCGTGCTCGGCACGCTCGATCGCCTGCGCAAAGGTATAAGGATTCACCTGACCGGTCTTGGGCAGCTCGTCGCCCTCAACCAACAGCTCATAAAAATGCTCATGCGAAAGGTCCACACCATCTGCGTAGACGGTCGAGCCAAAGGTGATGGAAAGAGGCAGAACATCGAGCTGCGGATTATCCGCCCCCACGATGTCGCAGCCAGAATCGGTGATGATACGTACAGCCATGCGGCGATGCCTTCCTGCTTGGAAGGGAGCCTACCTGTCCTCGCGCGAAATCGTGCGCAGGCGCCCCAGCACAGAGCGAAGCGATGCGTACATCTGCTCGCGCTCTTCGTCACTTTGGGCGGCATACACCTCGTCGAGCACGCGAGTGATGGCGATATCGGCACCCTGCGCGCTCTTTCGACCGCGCTCGGTGAGCACCACGGCGGCGCGGTAACGCGTCGTGGCACCCTGCTCTGCCTGAACCTCCACAAAGCCCTCGCGCTCCATGCGCGCGAGCGTGCGCGAGACGGCCGCACGCGTCACGCTGGCTGCGCGCGCAAGCTCGGCCCCGGTCATGCCCTGCGGGTGCTTGCCCAAGTAGTACAGACACATGATGTCGGCACCGGTGAGCCCCAGTTTGGCGCTCTCCACGCTCTTGATGCGCGTCACCTCTTTGTTGATGGCTGCGATGAGCCCCGTAAAGTCCTCAAAGCGTGCCTCGTCCCGAGATGCCGTATCCATGTGTCCCTCCCCTAGTTCGAATTGACAGCTCACCATTGTATGACCGTGTGTTAACAGGTCAACAACTCCCACAGCAGGCACATAACCTACGCACGCGGGCCGGCGTTGCGAATGGAATCCGGCAGATGCGGATAGCGCTTCTCAAAGTTCTCGCAAAACATAGCTGCCAGCTCGTGGGCAGAAGAATCGTAGAGCGACGCGCTCTTCCAATAGGTGCGGGGCACAAGAATGGCGTCGGGCACACCATGACACGTCACCGGAATATCGACGTTGAAAATCTCGTCATGGATGAAATCGGCCTCCTCGATGGTCCCATCAAGTGCACGCGCCACAAGAGCGCGCGTATAGGCAAGCTCGATGCGATGGCCGTGATCAAAGTCTCCACCTATCCAGCCGGTGTTGACCAAGTAGACGCGCGTGTCGCTGCGGCGCAGGCGCTCGCCAAGCATTTCGGCATAGACCATAGGATCGAGCGGCATGAATGGCTCGCCAAAAAGCGCCGAGAACGTGGGCTGCGGCCGGGTGATGCCTTGCTCCGTTCCGGGTGTCTTGGAGGTAAAGCCTGTCACAAAGTGATACATCGCTCCCTCGGGAGTAAGGCGCGAGATAGGTGGAAGTACGCCAAAGGCATCGCAGGTGAGGAAAAGGACCACGTTGGGGTTGGGGCTCACGCCACGCGTCCAGGCATTGGCGATATGCTCGATGGGATAGGCGACACGCGTGTTTGCCGTGATGGAAAGGTCGTCATAGTCGGGATCGCGATTCTCGTCGAGCACGACGTTTTCGGCCATGGCGCCAAAGCGGATGGCCTGGTAGATCTCGGGCTGACTGTACTCGTCCATACCGTCACATTTGGCATAGCAGCCGCCCTCGATATCAAAAACGCCCACATTGCTCCAACCGTGCTCATCGTCACCGATCAAAAGACGCGTAGGGTTGGCCGAAAGCGTTGTCTTACCCGTGCCCGAAAGGCCAAAGAACACGGCCGTGGCGTGGCTGATGGGATCCATGCTCGCCGAGCAATGCATGGGCAACACGTTATCCTCAAGCGGCAACAGGTAGTTCATCACCGAGAAGATGCTCTTCTTGATCTCGCCGGAAAAACCGGTTCCCGCGATAACGATCATGCGCTCGGTAAAGTTGATGAGGACGGCGGCCTTGGAACGCACGCCATCGCGCTCGGGGTCGCACTCATAGCCGGGCGCCACCATCACGCGGAAGTCCGGTTCCTCAAAGTTCACGTGCTCGCGCACGCGCGGCCGCACGAGCATCTGCTTGATGAAAAGCGCCTGGCTCGCGCGTTCGCACGCCACAAAGAACGTACGCGCATAGTTGCGGTCGGCACCGGCAAGGCCGCAGGTGATAAAGAGGTCGCGCCGAGAAAGATAGGCCGCTACGCCATCGCGTACGCGCTCGTAGACATCTTGGCTAATGGGCACATTTGTTTGCCCCCACGCGATCTTGCCGTGGACCTCGGGCGTGTCGACGATAAAACGGTCCTTGGGCGAGCGACCCGTGTAGGCGCCCGTTTTGATAACGAGGGCGCCGTTTGACGCAAGCTCGCCCTCATCGCGACGAATGGCATGCTCTACCAGGGAAGCTACAGGAAGGTCCACATAGCGGGCGGGTTCGGCGCCAGCCGCAGCCTCCCCGGTTATGCCGCAAGCGGCCAAAACCTGATCGAGCGCTGCCTTCTTCATCCAAACCACCCTCTCCACGTCGCGCACGGGGCGCGTTATTGCTCAAAGTGCTCCTTTGGGTGTACTCCAAGTGCGCGGCAGGCGGCGCTACATCTCGGCGAGGCGCTGGCCGCGCTAGGCGAACGCATCGCATGGCCCCTCGCATGCCCAGGAGCTGCAACGCGCGCCCCAAGGCATACGCCGAATTCGCAAGACCGCGGCACATCGCACCTCGGGCAAGCCTCCTTGACATACAAAAGCAGACCCGCCCTCGATGCGCTTGCGCGCAAATCGAAGACGGGTCTGCCAAAGAAACGGTAAAACAAGCTGTATGGCTTAAAGCACCAGCCCCGCACCGGCCGGCGCAAGGATGCTCATGAGCACAAGGAAGGCAATGCCATAGGGAATGATCGCGCGCATGAGCTCGGCATCCTTTCCTACCACGCGTACCGAGGCAAGGCCAATGGCGAGAGACTGCGGAGAGAGCATCTTACCCGCCGAGACGCCCAGCATGTTAAGGGCAACCATCCAGTACGGGTCGGTGCCCAAGGCGTCTGCCGCCTGCTTTTGCACCGGGCCAAAGAGCATTGCCGAAGACGTGCCGGAACCCGTGACAAACGTGCCCACGGCACCGATCCACGGGGCGATGAGCGGATACGCCGCACCCGCAACGCCAATGCAAAAAGCCGAGATGGACGAGATCATGCCCGAATAGCCCATCACCTTGGCGCAGCCAAGGACAGAGAGCATGGTGATGACCGTCGGCATCATCTGCTTGACGGTAGCGCCCAGGACCTCGAGCATCTGCGCGGGACGCGCACCCTGGATAAAGCCGCCCACAATGGCCGCGAGGAAAATCCAAATGCCCGGTGTGTTGACCCACATAAAGGAAAGCGTACCCGGATTCTTGCCGCTAAAGACCTGAACGCTCGAGGAAAGCGGAGCCAGTGCGGAGTTCACAAACGGCACGAGCTTCGAGGTACCCATAAGCAGGATGAAAATAAGAATGAAGCAAGACCATGCACGAAGGGCACCGCCCAGCGTAAGCGCCTCGTGCGGCTCCACGGCAACATGAAAGCGCTTGTCGAGCTTGCCAGAGTGCTCGGCACGCATGGAAAGCAGCGCCGTAACCGCAAGCGCGCAGATGGAACCCACGACCACGGAGAGCTCCGGGCCCACAAAAGCGGCAACCGCCATAGTGGGAAGCGTAAAGGCCAGACCAGCGGCAAGGGTGGGCACAACAACGCCGCGCAGACGGTCGGCAACGCTCGCGCCTTCGACCTTACCTGCAACGAACACGATCAAAAATGGGACAACGATGTAGAACGGAGCCAGCTGGACCATCTGAACAAAGGCAAGGTGAGCCGAATCGAGACCAACAAGGCCCGCCAGCGAAACGGTGGGGATACCAATGGAGCCGTACGGCGTGGGCACGCCATTGGCAAGCAGGCACAACAGCACAGCCGGGATGGGAGCAAAGCCCAGGCCCGCAAGCATGCTCGCCGGGATGGCGACGGCGGTGCCAAAGCCCGCCATGCCCTCCATAAAGCCGCCAAAGCACCAAGCGATGAGCAGCGCCAGCAGACGACGGTCGCTCGAGATCGAGGTGATCATGCCGCCGATAACATCCATAGCGCCCGTCTTGACGCACAGGTTATAGGTAAAGACCGCGGCGATGATAACAAGGACGATGGGCCACAGGGCCATGAGGAAACCCTCGAGGCTTGCGGTGGCAACTTGACCGGCAGGAAGCTTCCACACCCCCAGCGCCAGCACGCACGAAAGGACAAACGATCCAATCGCGGCCTTCCAGGCCGGCCACTTAAACACGAGCAGGACAACGACGAGCCACAAAATCGGCACGAGCGCAAGCACAAAGGCTATGGCATCCATAGGTATAAACTCCCTAATGAACTTGTTTCGACAGTACGCTGAGTGTCAGATCCGGTTCAAAAGATCCGGTTCAAAAGGATACCGAAATAATTTCGATAGCTCCTCGAAATCATGCCGAGAAACAGAGTTGACACGTTTGAAGCGCTATAATCGACCTAACAAACACAAGGGAGGTCTCGAGCGTGACACTCCGCCCGAAACAAAACGAACGGCAAACGAACCACAAAGCATCGAGCGGCAGACGCGTCGCCGCACGACCGGGCGCTGCAGGCGCCGGCAACAGGCAGCACAGACGCAACCGTCCGCCTTCCCCTCTTGCACGCCTTGTAAACCAATGGTGGAACCGCCTGATTGGCGCTATCTACGAGGGGTCCCTTTCCGAACAGGAAGCAGAATACGAATCCGGCTCCACCGGGCGCGACTACATCTGGAACACCGTGGGTACAAGCATCTGGGGCATGGTCTTCCCGCTGCTCACCATTGTATGCACGCAGCTCGTGGGCGCCGAGCAGGCGGGCATGTTCTCCATGGCCTTTGTGGCGGGCACGCTTTTGATGATTCTTTCGAACTTCGGCGTGCGCACCTTCCAGGTATCCGACATCGACGAGGCCACCTCGTTTTCCTCCTATCAGCTCAACCGCTGGCTCACCTCGCTTCTGGCGCTCCTCGTTGGTATCGTCTATTGCATGCTGCGCGGTTATGACGCGGCGATGTTCACGCTCTCTATGGGCATCTATGTATATAAGATCGTCGACGGCATGGCCGATGTCTACGAGGGACGCCTGCAGCAGGCAGACAAGCTCTACCTTGCAGGCATGAGCCAGGCGCTGCGCTCGGTTGCCGTGGTCGCGATCTTTAGCGTGATGCTTTTCATCACGCGCAGCCTACCTGTGGCCTGCGTCGCCGCGGGCGTGGTGGCCGTGCTCTCCCTTGTATTCATGACGTTTCCGCTGTCGTTACTGGAGACGGAAAAATCCGGCCCGTGGCGCATGCGCGAGGTGGGCGGGCTCTTTCGCCAGTGTTTCCCGCTTTTCTCGACGCTTTTCCTGTTCAACCTTATTGAGAGCTGCCCCAAGTTTGCCATGGAAAGCATGATGGGCTACGACGCACAGCTCTACTTCAGTGCGCTGTTCTTCCCCGCACAGGCGATTTTGCTCGCCGTGGGTTTTGTGTACAAGCCGCAGCTCCTGCGCCTGGCAAACATCTGGTCGAACCCGCGCAGACGTCGCCGCTTTGACCTTATCATGCTTGCCGTGCTGGCCGTTGTGGTTGTGCTCATGCTCGCCGTCATCGCCTTTATGGGTTGGATTGGCATTGGCATCATGAGCTTTATGTACGGTATCGACTTTACCGAGTACCGTATGCTCGCGTTTCTCATGGTGGCCGCCGGCGGCCTTACCGCGGCAATCGACTTTCTGTACCAGATCATCACCGTGCTGCGCCACCAGGACCTGGCAACCAAGCCGTACCTTATCTCGTTTGGCGCGGCAATCGTGCTCTCAATCGTGCTGGTGCGCATCTTTGGCCTGCTGGGTGCCGTGCTGAGCTACCTTCTGGTGATGGCATTGCTGCTCGTTTTGCTCGCGATGCAGTACGTGCGCATCCGCGGCATCATCTCGCGCACCACCGGCGACCCGTTCGCGCGCAGGCCGCACTACAGGTAGCCGGGAACACGGCCCAAACTACTCCCCCTCGGCGATGTCCCCGTACCACACGCGGCGATCGTCCAGACGCATCACGCCCACGCGGCCAACGCCTGCGCCCGCCGCAGCGGAGCAATCGATAGCAAGATGGTCGGCCACGCCGCCGGTATCATGCGTGGGCCCCACCTCGACCATGCAGCCCAGGCCGTCCTTGTTGCAGCCCGTGCCACACATGTTTGCGGCATAGCGGAACAGCAAACTCGAAGGCGTGTGCCCCGCAATCACCACGGGGCCTCGCCCGTCAGGGCCCACAAGCCCCGTAGGCACGCCCCAAAAGGCCTCGCGAATCCAAAGAAGATCCTCTTCATCCTGAGCCGCCATGGCCTGACGCAGCACATCAATGGGAACGTCCGCATAGCCGTCCTCGCCGGTATAGCCCGCACCCGCGAGCCAGCACGTAAAAGCCCTGGGCTCTATGCCAGCATGCGCCAACAGGTATGTCCTATCCCCCACTTCAATCGCGTCGGATAGCGGCAGCTCGCGAATCCACTCGATAACGGCGCGATACTCCGCGACGGGCAGGGCGTCAAACTGGGCGGACGTGGTGTAGCCACCGTTTCGCTCCCAGGTAAAGATATCCATCTGGCTTCCGCGCTCGATGGCGTTGAGCATCAGGCGCTCGTGGTTGCCCATCAAAACATGAACGTTGGGCAAGCTTCGCACCAGATTGATGACGCCCACCGGCTCCGGACCGCGATCGATCATATCGCCCAGCACGTACACGGTATCGTCCGCACCGGGGGCGGCCTGCTCGAGCGCTTGGTCGAGAGCGCGCAGATGCCCGTGGGCATCGGAGGTGATATACGTCGCCATATGGGGCACCATCCTTAAACGTCAACTTGAACGTTATTGTATACGCACAAGGGCAGGTTGACAAAGTTTGAGGTATATCCAGTTGCGAGTTCATGAACGGTGGCGCCAGATGGGTGCGCCAGCGGTTTTCAATTGACCATCTGGGTAGGATTAAAAGCGTTGGACCGTATCGCCCTGGCAGCGACCTCGCTGCATCGCTCGAAAGACGAGACCGCATGAACATGATTCTGCTCTTTGTAGGCGCCGTTATCATCGCCTGCATCCTACTCAAGCCCATCGCAGCCAAACTTCCCTTCCCCACGCTGCTCATCTTTATCGCCCTCGGCATGTTCTTGGGAAGCGGCGGGCCGCTGCATATCAACTTTAACGACTTCAAGGCAACCGAGAGCGTCTGTACCGCAGCCCTTATCTTCATCATGTTCTACGGTGGCTTTAACACCAACATCGAGCGTGCACGCCCGGTGGCCGTCCCCGCTGTCTTGCTCTCCACCGCAGGCGTAGTGATCACCGCCGGCCTCACCGCGGTGTTTGCCCATGTTGCTCTGGGCTTTGACTGGCCGCTGGCGCTCCTTTTGGGCTCCGTCATCTCGTCCACCGACGCCGCAAGCGTTTTCTCCGTCCTGCGCGAGCACCGGCTTTCGCTCAAGGGCGGCACCGACTCGCTGCTCGAGGTCGAGTCTGGCTCCAACGACCCGCTCGCCTACATGCTCACTGCCGTGTTTAGTGCCCTGGCGCTGGGCGAAGCCGTCAACCTGCCCGTGCTCATCGCGCAGCAGATTGTCTTTGGCGCCGCGTTTGGCTTGGCGTTTGGCTGGGTTGGCATGAAACTTGCCTGTCGCATGAACCTCGAGTCTCAAAGCGAAACCACCGTGCTTATCGCCATCGCGCTGCTCTCGTTTGCGGTACCCAGCCAGCTGGGCGGCAACGGATTTCTCTCCGTGTACCTGGCGGGCATCGTGCTGGGCGCCTCGGACATTCCCTCCAAGCGCGAGATGGTGCATGTCTTTGACGTGCTCACCGAGATGGCCGAGATGGCGATCTTCTTTTTGATTGGCCTTTTGGTGACCCCCGCCCGCCTGCCGCAGGCCATTCTGCCGGCGCTGGGCCTCGTGCTCTTTATGCTCTTTATTGGCAGGCCGGTGGCGGTGTGCGCGATCATGCCGCCGCGCCGGGGACGCCTGGGACAGATTGGCCTGGTGTCCTGGGCGGGCCTGCGCGGTGCCGCCTCGGTGGTCTTTGCGCTGTTCACCGTGGTGTCTGGCGTGCCGGGCAGTCGCGACCTTTTTGACCTGGTGTTTATGGTCGCCATCATCTCCATCGTGATGCAGGGCTCGCTTTTGCCCGCCGTAGCCAAACGTCTAAAGATGATTGACGAGGCAGGCGACGTAGGCCGCACCTTTAACGATTACCAGGAGGAGACCGACCTTTCGTTTATCAAACTCAAGGTAGACGCTGGGCACCCCTTTGCCGGACGCAGCCTGGCGCAGATTGGCGAGGCGGCAAGCATGCTCGTCGTCTTGATATTGAGGCATGGCGCCGAGCCCGTTATCCCCAACGGCGATACCGTGATCGAGACGGGCGACCTGCTTGTGCTTGCCGCGCCCACCTTTGAGGAACGCGCCGGTGTCTCGCTGCGCGAGCATCACATTGGCGAGCATCACCACTGGGCGGGATGCGCCCTGCACGAGCTGCCACACGGGGGACGACGCTTTATCGTCGTGCTACTCAAGCGCGAGGGCGAGACGATCATTCCCAACGGCGATACGCAATTGCTGCCGGGAGACGACGTGGTCATAGCCACTCTGGGATAGAAAACGGAGGCGGCGGGCAATTAAGTTTTGCCCGCCGCCCCGTTGCGTTAGCGCACGTTTATGCCCAGCTCTTGCGCGATACGCAAGAGCTCCTGGGGGTCCGCACGTTCAATGCGCGCAAGGTCTATGAGTGCCGGCCCCGCCCCTGCCGCGAACGCCGTGCCGCAGTAGTCCATCAAAAAGGTGCGCAGGCCCTCGAAGTCGGGGGTATCGTCATCGGTATATGACATGGCTGGAAGTCTCTTCCTACGTTGGGTTGCTGGTTTTCATTCTAGCCCCGCCTTAGGCTCTGATGTATACTATCACTATAGTGATATAGGAGGAAACATGGAGCTGTGGCACGGGTCGGAAGAGATAGTACGTACGCCCCTTATTGAGCTATGCAAGCCTTTTAACGACTATGGGGCGGGCTTTTATTGCACACACAGCCCCGAGCTTGCGAGGGAGTGGGCCGCAAAATCAATCGGCGGATGTGCATTTGCGAACCTGTACGAGCTCGACACTGCAGGATTAAAGACGCTTGATCTTGAAGGACCAGACTACAACGTGCTCAATTGGCTCGCTGTGCTGTTGGAACATCGCATCTTCCAGGCAACAACAGCGCTAGCGCAAGCCGCTACGTCCTATATCGCAACACAGTTCTCACTCGATATCTCAAACTACGATCTAATTCGCGGTTATCGTGCCGACGACTCTTACTTTTCCTTTGCCCGCGCTTTTGTCTCCAACCAAATATCGCTCGAACAGCTAGAACAGGCTATGCACCTTGGAAAACTCGGCATCCAAACAGTACTTAAAAGCCCGCGCGCCTTCGAAAGAGTTCGTTTCATCAAAGCACTAGAAGTAGACACGAACCGATATGCCCCACTGCGCGCCCAACGAGACTCGCAGGCGCGTGAGGCATTCCGAACGCTGCGTGCCGAACCGGACCTGACGGGAATATACGTGCGCGACATTCTGGCACGGGAGATGACAAACGATGACTTCAAAAACTGCAACTAGAAGTTCTGCCGCACGAGCCTATAGCCAGCTTTACCTTGAAGACGCCATGTGCTGCCTCGGCGAGTTTTTTGACTACGCCGTCAACGACTACGGCGCAGAGCCAGACGAGGTAGCCGATCTTTTTGAGCTTAGCCGCGTTGGGCGCGCCTTTGGCATGGGCTTGCCCTGGGCGGTTGTAGGCAAATCGGGCTGCGAGCTGTTTATTACGCTCTCCCAAGAGCTCGGGTATGAAAACGGTCCCTTTCCCAAGCCCGCGTTTCGCCCCGATAGAACGCCAGAGTACTGGGCAGGATGGATTTCTGCCTATGCACAGTGGCGGCTTGACGTGAGCTTCGAACAGCTTTTTAGCGCTGTTCCCTTCCTTCAGATCCTCGGTCTTTACAGCCCCTGGCACGAGGCATCCGAGGAACGCGTGGTGCAGCTCATTGTCGATCGAGTTCAGGATGCCGCGCTCGAAACCCAGCTTGCGCAACTGCGCAAGAACCTGGGCATAAGCCAACGCGAGCTGGCACACCGCTCGGGAGTCTCGCTTAGATCCATCCAGATGTACGAGCAGCGCAACAAGGACATCAATAAGGCGCAGCTAACGACCGTTCGAAACTTGGCACGCGCACTCGGCTGCGATATCGAAAAGCTCGTCGAGCCCGTCTTTTCTATGGGAGACGTTGCGTAAATGTCTCCCAGTGCCCATGAGCAAAAGGGACTGCATAATTAAGGTGCTTTTCGTTTTCGCTTATCAATCCAGGCCCAACGTATTCGGTAGACCGAAGCTGCAATTTGAGCCATAAGAAAGTCGGTTCCTTCGAATAAAGGGGACTCCAAGAGCCGAGGGCTCCCCCGGGCATTTTTATGCGCAGACCGGAAGACGGTAAGCCCGAAGGGCGCCCGCGAGAGGCAACGCCGCCAAAGGTGGCAAAACGCCCCGCACCGACTGCAACCCTATCGAGCGCCCCCTACTGAGCGGCCTTGGAACCCTTTTCCAGTGCCTTCACAGCCTTCGAGAAACCCTCCAGCTGCTGCTTGTCCATGCCCGTTGCCAGCTCTTCTGCGGGCTCGGCATAGGCGCGCGCAAGGTTGTCTACATAGTTTTGCCACGCCTTCTCATCAACCTTGACCATGCTCTCGGCAAACTGATCGAGCTTCTTCAAGCCATACCAAAACACGTCTGCAAAATAGATCGGATCGTCATCAAGAATGCCCCGGTAGACACGCTTGTTAAATCCACGCATGCGGGCAAGAGCGACATCGAGCGTATCCCCATCGGGAGCGTCAGCCTCCTCGATAACCCGAGGGATTGCCGCGGAGGAAGACGGACGAGCAGGCACTGCACCGCAGAACTCCCCTATGCGTTGCTCCCCTTCATACTCGTCGGAGAAATCCGATATGTAACCGCAGCACTCGCCCAAGCGATTGGCCGACCCAAACGCGTTGAACATCCCGCTGTCGAGCACATAGCGACGGTACGACGCGTATGCGTGCTTGACCTCGTCGAGCAGCGGCACAAGATCTGCCGTGCAATACGTTTGCCTGCATGCGATACGCGGCGGCGTGGGCAAAAGCTTAGGCTCGATACTGCGGCCTGCCAGCTCGTGAGCCCGGGCAGCGCGCATCCTCAGGGCATCTAGTCGTGTCCGCTTTCCAGCGCGGATTGCAGCTTCTATCTGCGCATTAAACACCTCGTCGTCATTTAGATCCCCAACGGCAGCGCCATCGCCAAGCTCACTCTTAAACGATGCCGCAATGACTCCCGAAAGGTCGCTTGATCGATAGGCGTCCTCCCGCGCAAGCTCGCGCTCACGGTCTGCTGCATCCGCCTCATTAGCTTCAGGCTCGCAAACCGCAATGGCGCTCAAAGGCTGCACGTCCCGCAACAGCGCAGACCCCGCCGCCGCATATGCGCCGGCAACAAGATCGGCTTGGTCGGTTCGGACCTTTGCCTCGATAAACGCCAGCGTCTGATCAAGGCGCTTGAGCAGCAGCTTGCTATCTTCTATACGCAAAAACGCAGCATAGCGCCTATTCATCTGGATGGGGCCCACCACACCAACTCGCTTACGGGCCGCCTTGAGCGCGCGCTGATTGGCCGTAAGAACATAGTGATTAATATTCCACGCCACCTGATCGCGGGTCATACGCTCGGCAAGCTCAACCTCCTGCATAACCGCCTTGAGCGCGGTCTTTTGCACAAACGCCACAAGAGCAGACCGGTCGTTTTGTTGTCCCAGCAAGGCGCGAAGCGCATCGTTTTCCAAGCGAAACGCACCGCAAAGCTCACGAAACACGCGGGAATCATCGTCCGCCATATACCATGCTTCCTCTCACGGATACCAAAAGGGGGGCCTGCGCACATTGGCAAAGAGGCCCCCGCTGTCCGTCCTATAGCCCTACTGCAGGTCAAGCGCCTTCTTGGCCGCATCGACCGGGTCGTTATTCCGATAGAACACCGGGCTTAGGCCCGTGATGATCTCGGGCGAGACCGCCTGCAGGTCGCAAATACATGCAGAGGGCAGCACGATGCGCTTGGCGCCGGCATTCTTGGCCACACGCATGATGTCCTCGAGCCCGCGAATCTCGTCCATCGTGCCCGACACGCGCAGGATTCCCGGAACGGCAAGCGCCGCCATCACAGGGCGATTTGCCGCCGCCGAGCACAGGCCAACAAACTCTGCCAGTGAGATCTCGTCCGAAAGGCCCTTACCCTGCAGATCGTTATAGAACAGCAGGTAATCCTTGGAGGCGATATGCATGCCCGGCGCCACGCGCGAGCCCAGGGTCTCGAAGTTCTCAAACGCAGCATCGAGCGTGTCGCGCACGGGCTTATTGAAGCCCACACCCTCATGCTTGAGCTTGCACTCGCCTGCCACGGCCTTGTTCTCGAGCTTGTACACCGCAACCTCGCCGCCCTGGGCGCGACCTACGCCAAACACGTGGCCCGGCAGTAGCGGACCGTCGGGAATCAGCGTGTCCCCGCTTTGCTCCGGCACCTGCACCACGTGCACGTCCTGCGGGTTGTCGGCATCCATGTAGCCCAGATTGACATCGATAAACTCCACGCCCGCCATGATCTTGAGCTGTTCCTTTACGCGGCGGCGACCCTCGATCGCGTAGTCGAGCAGCCACTCGACGTCGTCTTTATCCATGGCCTCGTCGGGGAACAGCAGCTTAGCCAGACCGCCAAAGGTCTTGCGCACGGCAATCTCGTCGCGCTTGTTGAAATCGCTGTTGAACCTAAAGAAGCGGTCGATAAGATGCGTGTAGTCGCGACGGCGCATCTCCTTGCAAAACTCCGACAGGCAATCGGTGATAAGGCCGTAGTGCCCCGTAAGCAGGCTCGAGCGCATCTTAGGGATCTCCCATCCGGGCAGATAGTAGTGGATGCGGTCGAAGAACGCCGAGTCGTTGTTGAACTCCGGTGGGAACGGGTCAAAGAGGTGCGTGGTCTTGAGCACGTTTTGCACCGTATCGTTGATATTGCCCTCGAACACCATCGAGGCATCGGCGTTGATCTGATCGCGGCCGCGCGCGTAGCTGCCGCTTGCCATGTAATCCTTCATGATCTGCACGGCATTGGTGTCGCGAAAGCGCATGCCGGCAACCTCGTCAAACGTCACGCAATCCCAATGGCCCACCAGGCCCACGCGGTCGGCACGCATGGAGTTCATGCGGCCAAAGAGGTTTGCCGTGGTGGTCTGGCCGCCCGAGAGCAAAATCGCGTAGGGCGAGACCTCCTTGTAGATATGGCTCTTGCCCGTACCGCGCGGACCCAGTTCGCACAGGTTGTAGTTATGCTCGATCAGCGGAACCATGCGCTCAACAAAGTGCAGGCGCTCGCGCTCGGTGAGCTCGTTAGGCTCGTAGCCGGCAGAGCGCAGCAGCATGTTGAGCCATTCGTCGCGTGTGAAGTACTGGCGGCACTCGATCATCTCGTCCAGATCGAGGTTGGGCATCTGGATGGGCGTGAGGCTCACCACGCTAAACGGCGAATCCTCGGGCCCGCGCTTCTTTTTCTTGGAGCGGTTGCGCGCCGGAATCTCGTCGCCAAAGACATCGGCCCCAAACTCATCGAGCTCGGCGTCGGGGCGGCGATACTCGATGCGCATGATACACCAGATTCCGCCCTGCAAGATCTTGCTGTAGTTGCGCACGTACTCCGCCGGAATCACAAACGGCTCGATGGTGAGGTTTGCAAACGACGCCACGTAGATGTCCTTGTATTCATCGAGTCGTGCCGAGAGCTTGTCGATGATGGTGTACTGCCCAAGCTCGCGAATCTTGGACTTGATGCGCTCGGACTCGTCGGGGCGCACGTAGTTTTCGGTAAGAATCTTGCGAATACGCTCGAGACCCTCTTCCACGCCTTCTTCGTCGTCGGCGGAACAGTACATGCCCAGCAGATACTCGAGCACAAACGTGGGCACGTTGGCGCTGCGCTTCATAAGGGACGTAAGGTCCTTGCGCACGATCTTGCCGCTAAAGTGGCGCAGCAGCTTGGCGTCGAGGGTATCGGCATCAAAGGCCAGCTCCGAGCTTTCATCCGCCACGGCGTCCCCGGCGTCATCTGCCTCAGCGGCCGCGCCGACAGCACCGTCATCGCCAGGCACTGGCACCTCGGGAACGTCCCACAGGTCCTCGTCATCGGTATAGGTGTCGTCCATTGCATATCCTCCTAAAAGCCAAAGTCCACGCCAGGCGCAAACGCGATATCGATCTTGTATTCCTCACGCCAGACAATTGCCCCGGTCTGAGCGTCGCGCGCCACCAAGAAGTAGGGCTCTTTAGACGAGAACGCACATTCCGTCTTGAGGGAGAACCTGGCTTTAGTCACGCGCTCCTGCGGGTTTTCCGACTGTCTATCGGCGGCCACCGTCACAACATCGCTTACCGCATTGCCAGAAGCGTCGGTCATGCTCAGCTCGTAGGAGCACGGCAGCGTCTTACCGCAGGCGGCCTCGTTTTGCAGCAGACTCACGCCAAAGAGCATGCTCGTGATGCGGCGGCTCTCCGAGAGCACACGCAGCGTTGCTTTTTGCGTATCCTCAAACTCCTTGGAAGAGGCGCTCAGACGCCTATAGCCAATCACGGGCACGCACAGCTCCTGCAGACTCGCGCCACCATGGACATAGCGATGCGTGCCGCCCGGGCGCTTAAAGTGCATGGTCTCCCGCGGGGACAGGCCCACGTAGCGGCCAAGACCTAGGCCATCCATATTCATAACGATAAACTGCTCGCGAATATCGTCTGGTAGAGCCGTATCATCTCCGTGCTTGAGCACCACATGGCGCTTGCCAAACAAGAAAGGGTCGTCTGGGAGATCGGCCTTGATAAGGAACTGATGCTCCTCCAGCTCCTGTGCGGTATACAAAAAGCCATGATCGGCAGTAATCACCACGCGCGCAGAAGACGCATCCAGACACACGCGACGCGTGATGGAAACAAGCTCCTCCACCGTGTCCTCGCACGCCTTGAACACATCGCTTTCTGTAGCCATCTTTTCGCCCGCGGCATCGATCTTGTTGTGGTAGAGATACACGAGCTTGGATTCTTTGAGCAATGCGCGGCGCTCCGGGGCAGAAAGCTCCAGATACGCTTCTGCACGCATCGCCCGCGCCGTGGGCTCCACCTTTTGCAGCACGGCCTCGCGCTGCAGAGTGGAAGCGGTGGGCATGCCGTCTGCGGCAACCGTTGCGGCCTCCCAATCCAGCGTAAGCCCCTGATGCGGCAGGAGCGCCGCCATGCCCATCTCCGTGATGGAGGGGAACAGCGCCTGCATGCTACCGGAGGCTACAGAGCCGCCGCGCTCGCGCTCGAGGGCCTGGGCAACCTCTTGCGCCACCTCGTAGCGTAGGGCATCGCTGATGAGCACCACGCACGTCTTTGCCGCACCGGCGTGCGCCGGCAGCGTTTTCCAATAGAACTCGTCTTGGCGGTCCACGCCCTCCACGTAGCCGCAATCGCGCCACTGTGCAGATGCAGCCGAAGTCCAGCAGGCGTTGCTTTGCACCAGATACCAGTTGCGGTAGAGGCCCTCTGCCCACTTCATGGCCGCATGGACGGCAGCCTCCAGTGCCTCGACGCCCTCGAGCTTGCAGCGCTCGTAGGCGCAGCATAGATGCCTATAAGCGGTGTCCATGCGCCACCAGTTTTGGGTGTAGGCGTCCCATGCGTCCTTGGCATATGCCACATGGAAACCCGCGGCATGCTCTTGCTGGAACGCCCTCATGTCCGTAATGGCAGAAAGGATATCGAAGTAGCAGTCCAGGCGTCCATACCAGGCAAGGCCGCGACGCGCCTCCAGCACCTCGCGGGCATCGGCCACGCGGTCTGCACCTTGGGCAAACGATTCCAAAAGCCCCGCGACAAGCACCTCGTTGACGCAGGGGAAGATATCGATCTGCAGGCTCGACTCGAGCGAAAGCTCCTTCAGACGGGAACGCAGGCCGCAAGAATCCTCGACGATCGAGCAGATTTCAAACAGATCGGCCACGGCGTCTTTGCCCTGCTGCATCCACTCGCGCACCGCGGTCATGCAATAGGGCTCATAGCCCGCAGCTATATGCGATTCCAGGCCATGCATGGCGGCAGGGTTTTGATACGAGGCCGCCGTGAGCAGCACGTGCGCTGCCAGGTGCTCCAAAGAATCGCGCTCGGTAAGCGGACCGGTAAAGCCGGTGCGGCGCGCAATGAAGGAGGCCAGACAGCCCTGGGCATCGTAGCGGCCGAGCAGGCGGGCAAGCTCCTCGGGGCCATCGTGCAAAAGCGCCGTGCAGGTGCCGCGCAGGATAAAGCTCGCCGAGGCGTCGTTTGGAGACGCGCCGCCAAAGGTCGCCGCGAGCATGCCGAGCTCGATGTCCTCTTTTGTTGCGGGGGCAGGCATGCACGCCGAGAACTTGCGCACACGGTCTTTGGCCGAGAAGAATACCTTGTGCTCGCACAGTGCATCGCGCACGGCATCGGGGTTAGTCGCCCCCAGCTGGTCTGCCAGCAAAGACAGATAGTCGGCCTGGAAATGATCGGCATACAGCTCGACATCGGCCAGCCAATCGCCCTCCACCGAGCCGCGGGCACGCGGGCGGTACAGCAAGATATCGCTCGCGGTGTCCCCGCGCGCGATCATGCGCTTGGCTTCAAACATCACGCCGTCGTGCGCCTCCATAAAGCGCACTGGGCGCGCAAAATCGCCCTGTGCCGGCATCACGCTATCCGTGGTGCCGGCACCGTCAAAGCCCTCGCGCGAAAGCTCTTCAAAGCGCTCGGCAAACTCGGCATCGGCATCGTGCCAAATCACCACGCGGCGCGCGCGAAAGTCCGGCAGCGGCTGCAAAAAGCGCTGTTTGAGCTCGTCTATCACATCAATCTTTGGCATCCATCGTCCTTAAGCATAAAGGTTGGCAATTCGGTGAGAATACGGAACAATTCTTCCAAATCGAGCACCGCTTTCTCAAGCAGGTAAAACTCGGGGTAAAATAGCAAAAAGCAAACGAAAGGAGCCCAGATGACACCTTTGATTCTTGACGAGGCGATCGGTGGGCGCGTTGTCGATGCCTACAATAAAACCGGCAGACCGGTTCCCATCTCGATTCCCGGAGATGAGCGCCAGTTTGAAGTCGTCTGCATCTCGGACCTTGAGCCCGAGCTGACGGAGCAGGAAAAGCAGCAGATATTGTCCGATTACCAGTCACTCCAATCTGGCATTTCTTACGACGCGCAGAGCGTTGTTGCCGAGATTCGAGCGCAGTATGGGCTATAGCGTAAGAGTAACCTCTTCCGTTCGGGAACGATTGAAAAGCACCGTCAACTACCTCGTAGAGGTTAGATGCGATCCTCAGTACGCCCGGCGCTTGCTCGATGGCGTTGAAGCGGCGATCGACAGCTTCAAAAGCGACGCGCTGTTCCCCATCATCGATATCCGTGCCTCCGGTCTTGTCGGCCGCAGCGTCTACAAACGTAAAGTAGGTAGCTACAAACTTCTTTACGTAATCGATGGGCAGGAGAAGTCGATTCGCATCTTCTCTTTCATCAATGACCGGCAAGACGATCGCCGCATCATCTCTGCCGATTATCGAAATTAGCACGCTGCACCTCCAATCCATCTTCCCCGTAGGGGCCGGGAGCAATCCCGGCCCCTCGACATTTGTTGACCCCGTTATTAAATCTTTCCCAGGACATCCTGGAATTTAGCGTAGTTCACCTTTACGCCGTCATCCAGGTCGATCTTGATCATCTGGTCGGCCAGGTGGTGGAGTTTTTCCTCGTATGCAATGGTCTCCGTAAGCTGCTCTTTGAGCTTTTTGATGCGCTTGGTAAGCGCCACCTTCTCGCCCTTTTGAGCCGTGGCAAGTGCGTCCTCGGCGTCGCCGATCTGCGAGCGATAGCGCTCCTGCTGCTCATGCACGTAATCGGTGCGAATGCGCGCAAGCAAGTCCGGCGCATATCGATGCATGTAGATAAGGGCTCGGAAACCAGCCTTCTTGCCCGAATCGAGAAGCCAGTAGATGGGGCGCTTCTTATACGTCTGGCAGTGGTCCTTAAAGAAGTCCTTCAAAAAGTAGCCGCGAATCACCTCGCGCGAGGCTCCCCTGCCGCCAAGGGCCTCGGCAATAAACGCGAGGTTCTGCTCGAGGGTCTCCTCGCCGTACACGGCGCGCACAAAGTCGATAAAGTAACGCACGATGTCGTCGTCAAAGTACTCGTCGTCGGTGATGGGCAGCACGTTATCGGCATCGGGCATAAAGGTCACATGCGCGGGGTCGGGCATCTTGGCCAGATAGTCGGTAACAGTGGCGCCTTGATCTGCCAGTACCAGGCCATCGACATCGAGCGAATAGCGGCCAAACATGCAGCCCACGGCATAGCTTATGAGCGAGGTGATCTCGTCGCGCTTGGTACGCACGTACTTGTTGCCCTTGTAGCTCTCTGGAATCTCTTCTGCCGTATCGAAGATGCGCGCCACCGAGACGTACTTGTCCTCGACCTCGATAGGCACCTCGCCCTCCATGTTGTAGATCTTGGCAAAGATCCGGTTGAGTTCCTCCTCGTTGGCGCGAAGCTGCTCAAAGCGAGCGTTGACCTCGGCCTTGCGAGCCTCGTATTTATCGGCGAGCAGTGTTGCCATATCTCTATCCAATCTCCGTTCAAGACTGTAATTTGACTCCCATAGCAGCATCTAACTAAGACAGAACCGCCAAAGCTGGAGCAGATGGAGGTAATGATGGTCCAGGGATTCATAGCGAAGCGAACGCTCAGGTATCACCCATCGCCCCAACGCCCCGCTCATTCTGAAATTGCCCATATCATGCTTGGAATAATTGAGCTAGCTGCGCAAGCGTTTGGACAGTAGTCAAAGCAATGGCTATGGCCTCCGGTGAAGCGAAATCAGCAAGAGGGTTCTCTTTTAAGCGTCTCTTATAACGAAGCAGTCCAAATCCTTTTTCTGTAATTCGAGCTTGAACAAGCCTTTCGTGAAGATCGCCAACACTAAAGTTCACGATTATGTAATTCTGCCGATCTAGCTCATTAAGGACAGACTCTAGCAATGCATTGTCGATTCCCTCCTTACTTAAATCTAAAAAGGAGGCGGGATCGTTCTTTACGGAAACGATGCCCCACAACAAGCCCTGGGCAACTGGCTGAGTAATTGGACGAATTGCAGTTACAGGGATATACCAGGTCTTTTCCCGTTTAATACAGCCGGGTATTTTGCCCGATTTTGGCTCTGCGTATCTCCGGACAGTAGCTTCCTTAATACCCCAAAGTTCTGCAGTCTCCCGAGCGGGATAATATCTCAGGCCATCAATTGTTACAGGTTCCACCACAACCACCTACACCAGGGGATGACGTTTGAAATCCCAAGAGGTTTCAAACGAATCCCAATCGGTTTTTGACAAATCACGACAAGAATTGACTTGTTCATCAATCCCTAAATTCGGCTCAGAAGATGTAATGATGGGATAAGATGCAACCTGCCCAGGCTGAAAATCAAGCGTAGGAGATATTAGTTCGGCGATTTTTTCAACGATTCGCGAGTTGCAAAAACCCTGAAGTCGCGAAAGGGTCGCCTCATCCGCAAAGAAACCAGGACCAGTCATATCATTTATTGATCCAGAGGGGACATATCGTAGGGCAATTTTACCGCTGGAAATTCTCGACCAGGTAACAGTAGGTTTAAACATTAAGGCATGTGAATACTCGGCGGCGTTTCGTGCTTCCGCCTTAGCATTACCAATAACGGACGCACCACCCATGAAGAAAAGCAGCACATACTCATTGTTTCCATACCATCGCCTAAACTGACCACCTTTATTGTATGAGAACCATTTTTTGCCGTTACTCACAGCGTCCTCGTAGTCCGCACAGGCAAAGCAATCATCGGAAATTGAAAGCTCCCACCAAAGACGTAAATAAGTATCGTTGTCGCCCGTCTTGAATCCATAGGGCATATCAACAAATGAACCCAAAGACTCACCCTTAGCAAAATTGTCGAGCAAAGCGTCGCTTGCCCAGTAGGCGATGGGGGTGCCGGGGATCTGTCTGAAGGTCTCGGCGTCGCGGCAGTAGAACCAGCCGCAGTCAGGGTTTTGGATTGCCTCGAGGGTCTTCCCTTCCTGAAGCGTCCAATGATCAAAATCATTCAGCCTGACATAGCCGCCACGATAGCCCGAGACGTGCTTATTCCTAATTACGAAAGTACAAACCTGGGCAGCAATGCCGTGGAAGCCGTGGACGGAAAGTTGCACAAGACTATCGATTGTTTTTTCCTCAACGAGGCGCTGGCGAAGCGCTTCGTAAGAGGACAGGAACATCCAGCTGTTTGAAGTCGCAAGTCCCGCAAATCCAGATTCTCCCGTAAGAGAGAAGATGCGTGTAATAAAGCACGTGCACAGATCGCCCTTCACGTCGGCATAATGCTCTTTAATCCACTTTGTCATGAAAGGATTAAAGCCGGAGCTCCCAAGATACGGAGGATTGGCCACCACGCAATCAAACCTACGAGCAAGTTTTTCGCAAGTGTCAAGGGCGCGCTCGAGCTTGGGCACCGCGGTGGCGGCGAACAGGCCGCCGGAGTTTCCTTCGCACAGGGCGATAGCCTCGCGAATCGCGGCCAGGTCGGAGCTGTCCGGGCACAGGAGAGACCCCACCTCGTCCAGGTGAGCAAGCGCCCCCATCAAGTCTTTCTTCTTGGCAAGGGCGCAACCCCTGGGAATCTCGCCGTCCTCGAAAGATACGGGACGCAAGGTCTCGATATCAGCGCGCACGCCACGCCTGAAGAAGCGGCGGTCGAGCCCGCGGGCGCACATGGCAAGCGCCAGGCCGGCAATCTGCCCCGCGCGGGGGTCGATCTCCATGCCAGCCAGGTTCTTGGTCAAGATGAGCTCGGGGATGTCGCGGTCGCGGTATCCGCGCTCGCGGTACATGGCGACCAGGAGCTCGTAGGCATAGACCAAGATGTGCGCGGAGCCGCAGGCAGGATCACAGAATGTAATGCCCTCGGGCCCCTCGATTATGGCAAAGTCCTCATGCTCTGCGTCGGGATCGATGTAGTACTCCATCTGCTCGCGCAGGGAGCTGCTGGGGTTGTTGAGCATCCACAGGCGGCCGAGCGAGTTTTGCACCATGTAGCGCACGATCCAGTCGGGCGTGAACAGCTGGGTTTTAGGAGCAAGGTCGTCCTTCTGGACCTTTTTGCCCTTCTTGACCGCAGCATCAACTTCGACTTTACGCTCTGCGTTGTAGTACTGGTACATCCAGCCCAGGACCTGTACGTCTTCCCAGTCGGCCTCGGCGATGTCACCCACCATGCGGCCCACCACGCCGTCGGGGTCCATGAGGTTGGCCGGCAAGAGGAGCGCCATGCAGGCGTCCACGGGCTGGAACACGCCGGGGAGACACCCGGAAAGCTCGTCGCACTGGGCCAGGAACAGGTAGCGGAACAGCGGCTCGTCCTCGCCGGCCTGCTTGAGCTCGGCCACGCGCGCGGGGTCGATGCCCTCGACCTGGACGTCGAGCGCCTCGTCCACGGCCTGGCTGCCCAGCTCCCAGCCGCCCGACGCCGCGGGGCGCGTGAACATGCGCACGCGGGAGGGCAGGTAGTCGTGCACCTCCATGTAGCGCACGGCGGCAATGCGGTTGAACCAAGTGTAGGCGGCGCGGTCGCGCAGGCGGCAGGTGTTAGCGTCAATCTATTTTTCACCAGTTGGGACTGCGGTGGGAATCCTGGACCAAATCGGAACAGGAAGGAAGCCGCATGTAC
>OLOM01000093.1_pt1 | contig 66079 bp, 54 predicted proteins | sample 1672531 | NCBI WGS metagenome assembly OLOM01 (sample SAMEA3136696, study PRJEB25190) | human gut metagenome | reverse complement strand
CGAGCGAGGCATGGAAGCCTACCATATGCAGGGGAAGAAAAAGCTGAAGCTCGCTACCGGCACTTCGCTCATGGCTGACGACCGCGCCATTGTCGATGAAGCTTACGCAGGCGATATCGTGGGCTTGTTCGATCCGGGCATCTTCACTATCGGCGACACGGTATGCGCTGCAAAGAACAAGGTGCAGTTCCCCGCCATTCCTATGTTCGCACCTGAAATCTTCGCTAAGGTTTCGCAGGTAAATACCCTCAAGCGCAAGCAATTCGTAAAGGGCATGGAACAGCTTGCTCAAGAAGGCGCCATCCAAATTTTCCGCGAGCTTGGCGCTGGCATGGAGAGCGTTATCGTAGGCGCTGTAGGCGTTCTTCAGTTCGAGGTATTGGAACAGCGCTTGAAAAACGAATACAACGTCGAGGTACGAAGGCAAGGACTGCCCTACTCAATTATCCGTTGGGTAGCAAATCCCGAAGAAGTTGATGTTCCCAAGCTGAACCTTACCCATGACACCTATCGCGTAGAAAACATGCGCGGCGAAAAGTTGTTGCTGTTTACCAGCGAATGGAACTTACGTTACGGCATCGAGCACAACCCGAACCTGGAGCTATCCGAGTTTGGCAACGTTTCCTTCAAATAGCGTATTTGAAGGCGGCCTTCGGGCCGCCTTTCTTATGTAAATGCAAAGAATACAATTTAGCGCTCAAGCAAACGTTTCTGCAGCCTAGAGCAAACAACCACCAGCACAACCCCCACCAATGCCAGCACACCGGCAATAGTGAAGGCTGGAGCATAGCTACCCATCGCCTCGAAGGCCGATGCCGCTGCCGTAGGCCCAATAAACGAAGCCACCGTGTACCCAGGGTATACAAATGAATAGTTCTGCCCAAAGTTCACCGATCCAAAGGCATCACCAACAATGGCGGGAACGATGCTCATGGTACCGCCGAAACATGCGCCAACCGCAGCAACAGCAACAAGGAAGGTTACGAACGTGGTAGCAGCGTGAATACAGAACAACATCACTACCGCGTTAGCCGCAAGGGAAAGAGCCAACGCTTTATAGCGTCCGATGCTGTCAGACAAAGCCCCGAAGCCAAAGCGACCCAAACAACTGCCCAGAGCAAGGGCGGCAACCATCACAGCACCCTCCGATGCCGTAAGGCCAGCAAGTTCCTGGCCGATATTTGAGGCGTGAGCGGTAATCATAAGGCCACTAGTGGAAGCAACCATCATCACCAGGAACAGTACGTAATACAGCGGCTGACGAAACATCTGCGTTGCGGAAAGATTCAACTCCTGACACGGCTTTTCCTCGGTTGGCTCTTCCTTATTTTCCGTGCAGACGCTAGGCTGCCACCCTGCTGGGGGAACCAGCAGCAACCATGACACGGTAAGGTAAATCACCAACCAGATAACTCCCACAATATGGAACGCCATCTGAACGCTGAATGATTCGATAAGGAAGTTGCCCAAAGGAGCAAAAAACACCGGCCCCAGGCCAATTGCACCAATGCATATACCATTGGCAAAACCGCGTTTATCGGGGAACCACTTCATTACAACGGCAACAATGGTGTTGTATAGAAGGCCGTTGCCCGCACCCGCAAATCCGCCGAAGAAGAGATAGAGCATTACCAAATTGCTCGCAAACCCGGAAAGGAACCAGCCCATCCCGAACAAAACGCCCGAGCACACCACGATATACCGAGGCTGGATGCGTTGCTGCAACCAACCTGCCAGCATGCTAGAAAAGCAGGTAGTCAGCAAAAACAGGGAATACGCCATGGAAACCTCTGATGCGCTAAACCCATAGGTGGCCATAAGCGGCTTATTGAAAATGCTCCACATGTAGATACAGCTTGTGCCCATTGCGGCAAGCGTGCCTGCCGCCAAAATGACGTTGCGCTGCGGTTGAATTCCCCTCATTGCAATCCCCTTTGCGCCCCCCAAGCACCGTGCCCTACGCGCGAGCTTGTGGTTCTTTCCCTCGTTTTCGCGTTCACCGGATTTTGCCCTTCCGCCCAACACTCGACAAACAACGAGCAAACCCCATCGTTGCCTTACGTCAATTAATAACCAAGTTGCCGCACCATTAAGGCCAGAATTTCATTGCATCTTTTCGTCGTTCCATAAAAATCGACAATGGAAAACCGTTCAACCAGGTCACGAACGCGTTCAATTGAATTTCCTATGCTGAATCAAAGAAAAGCAAACGAGCGCGATAGAATAAAGCGCTTTCGCATTAATCGCGCAACGCGAAAGCACGTGCGTTCCACTCTTCGAGTGGAACGTTTCTTTTTCAGGCAAGTTAAAACACGATAGTCAGGAGTACGAAAACCTCGCCATGCAGCACGATAAGATCAAACCGATTCTATTCAGCGTTATCAAGCACAGCAGCAAAGAAGAACTCAAGAAGCAGCTTCCTAAAGACATCGTGTCGGGCATCGTGGTTGCCGTTGTAGCCCTGCCGCTTTCCATCGCACTTGCCATCGCTTCGGGCGTCGGACCCGAAGCTGGCCTATACACCGCCATCGTTGCAGGTTTCCTTATCGCCTTCCTGGGAGGAAGCCGCGTTCAGATCTCGGGTCCCACTGCAGCCTTTGCTACCATCGTTGCCGGCATCGTAGCAACTGATGGCCTCGATGGCCTATTTGCCGCCACTATTATTGCGGGCATCGTTCTCATCCTTATGGGCGTATTTAAGCTTGGAGCGCTTATCCGCTTTGTCCCCTACACCATTACCACGGGCTTCACCGCCGGCATTGCGGTAACTATCGTTATCGGTCAAATCAAAGACCTGCTGGGGCTTACCTATCCTGCAGGCACCCCTACCGTAGAAACCACCGACAAGATTCAAGCGATTGTACAAAACATCGCCACCGTCAACACTGAATCGGTGCTGGTAGGCCTAGCTTGCCTGGTGGTGCTGTTCCTGTGGCCTAAATTCAACAGGAAGATCCCCAGCTCTCTCATTGCCATATTCGTAGGCATCGGCATGGTGAACCTGTTGGACATGAATGTAAACACCATTGGCGATCTCTACACCATCAGTAGCGCCCTTCCCGAGCTGCACATTCCCCAACTCAGCACCGAGCTCTTCCGCGAAGAGCTTGCCAACGGCTTTACCATCGCCATGCTGGCAGCCATCGAATCGCTGCTTTCCTGCGTCGTTGCCGACAGTATGATCAGCTCACATCACCGCTGCAACATGGAACTTGTTGCACAGGGCGTGGGCAATATCGGCTCTATCCTGTTTGGCGGCATACCCGCCACAGGAGCCATTGCGCGAACCGCCGCCAACGTTGACAATGGCGGGCGTACCCCCATCTCAGGCATGGTTCATGCCGTTGTTCTGCTGCTTATGCTGGTATTCCTCATGCCCTATGCAGCATTGATCCCCATGCCCACCATCGCAGCAATCCTGCTGCAGGTTGCCTACAACATGTCGGGCTGGCGCAACTTCGCGCACCTCTGCAAAACTGCATCGAAGGGTGCCGTAGCAACCCTTTTGCTCACATTCACCCTAACCATCGCATTCGACCTGGTTACCGCTATCGGCATTGGCATGGTTATCACCATCGTACTGTTCATGAAGATGGTCAGCGAAGAAACCGAGGTTAAGGGCTGGAAGTACTATTGCGATGCCAATTCCGAGGTTACGCATCTGCGTGAATTGCCCAAGAGCGTACGCGTGTACGAAATCAACGGCCCCATGTTCTTTGGCATGACCGACCGCATTACCGATATTTCGGTAAAGTCGTTCACCAAGTACCTGATCATCCGCATGCGCGGCGTTCCATCACTTGACGCATCCGGAATGAATGCCCTTGAAAACCTCTACGACTACTGCACCGAAAATGGCGTAAAACTGATCTTCAGCCACGCGAACGAACAGCCCATGAAGACCATGCGTCGCGCTGGCTTTGTTGATCTGGTAGGCGAAGAGCACTTCCGCGTCAACATCGATGACGCCATCGAACATGCACGCGAACTCATCGAACAAGAAGAGTGCAAGCTTTCTGCCTAGATACGTCACAACAACCAGCAATAACGCCCCCGATTTCCTCTACAAGCACTCCTATTTTCTGAACACCGAGAAACGGAAAGCGCTTGGAACGGAATCAGGGGCGTATCGTTTTACGGAACCATGAGCACCGCTAAGCAGCAGATTGTTTCAGTGACGCAGGCGCCTCATGCATATTTTGATTTGCCCACACGAGGAAGTACCATGGGTGGCAATTTCGACAGAAACCCGAAGGGGGCATCGCGCTACGCCCTATCCGTCTGCGTGTTCGGGAGAAACACTCTAGGGAGCGGAATAGCCGCCCCAATCACCGCCGCCACAAGCATCACTACGACGCCCTTCAAGGGGAAACACAGCATCAGCAGCAGCGCTGCCATGATAGGCTGACGCATTACCGCTCCCATCAACGCCGATGTGCAAGCAGCCACACAAAACGCAGGAGCTGCCCCCGTAAGCAAGGCAAAACCATAGCCTAAGCTAACGCCAGAGAAGATCACAGGAAAGAAATGGCCGCCTCGCCAACCTAGATTCAAGCACGTTGGCGTAAGAGCGCATTTCACAAAACCAGTAGTTATAAGGACAGCTGCAGGAAGAGCCGAATATCCCTCCATCAAGCGATGCGCCTGCGATTCACCGGCAAACATGGTGTACGGCAATGCCATGCCGCATATAGCCAAAACCACACCAGCAAGCACCGCTTTCGCCACAGGACGATTCCCCATTGCATGCGAAAGGCACATAGTGCCCTTGTTAGCGGCATGAAATACCCAACCGCAGACCATACCCGCCAAAGCCAACGGCAACAACAGCATCAGTTCGTACGAGCCAACTTCTACCGCATCGAATCTCGGTAAACCAGAGTTTTCACCGAACAGCTGGCCCAAAATCAAAAATGCACTCAAAGCTCCCGCAATAGCGCACAGATACACGACGGCCTTCTGGGCTTTTGGAAGAGCGATGTTCTCTTCTCCGCGTGTACCATCAGCCGTCCCGGAAAGCGGAGCCACAAAACCATAAAGCGGTGCAGTAAACAACGCAGCAAGCGCCGCCTGGGTGCCGGCAACGGTAAGAGCCCTGAAGTCAGCGCCGAACTTACGCATCCTGTCTCCCACCCAAGTGCAAAGCCCTGCGATGACTCCCGTAAGGCCAGCTTCGGGCCCTATACTTCCCCCAAACAGCAACGGCAGCAGAGCAGCTAATGAGAGCTTGCCGATATGGCTGTAATCGTAGCGACCATCTTGCTTTACCTTTGCCATTACGCTATTGAGATCTTCAGGCTCAACTCCTGTATGTTTGGCGTACAGCCCGATTACCAACCCGCCTAGCACACAGACAATCAAGGGGAAGGGCACGAATCCAAATGGACCTTGGGACAGAACAGGAAGCGGTTCTGCAGTGACGGATCCTATCCAACCAGGCAGTGTCTGCCACAAAAAGGAAATGCCCTCATCCATGAGGAAAAAGAACAACCAAACAAAGGCGCCAGCTAACGAGCCGGTTATAAGAACACACAGCAAAAAGAAGACGCGGTTAAAGGGTTTTGCAATACTTCCCATCAGCAAACACTTTGCCACATAATCGGATTCTCGCCATAACGCGCAAGGAGAGTATTCGCGTTGGAAAAGGGCCGCGACCCCATGAATGCGCGCAGTTCACCGGCCTGTTTATTTGCAGAAAGAGGCGAAGGATGGGTCGACCGAAGGATATATTTGTTATCCAAGGCAGCAGATTCCTGGCCGGCGGCCTTCGTGCGCGCATTTTCAACAAGCGCTACCGCATGTCTGCCCCATGCCAAAAACACAATAGGTTGCGGCAACATAAAGCACCGCTCAATTACATGATTGGTTAGCACCTGCCACCCCAGTTTTGCATGCGAATTTGCAGCATGCTCACGTACGGTAAGCGTCGTGTTCAACAGAAGAACACCCTGCCCAGCCCAAGAAGTCAAATCCCCGCTTTCGGGCATGGAACACCCAAGATCAGAAACCATTTCCTTATAGATGTTACGCAGGCTCGGCGGTAGTTTTTCATCTTTTGGAACCGAAAACGAAAGCCCCATTGCCTGGTTGGGACCATGATAGGGATCTTGTCCTAGAATAACCACCCGTACATCTTCAGGAGCCGTAAAAACCAATGCATTCAAGATTTTATCTTGGGCAGGATAGATAGTTTCCGTTTTACGAAGTTCTTCCACTGCCCCCATAAGCCGCGAAGTGGTTTCAACGACTTCTTGCGAAGCACCACTCAACCAAGCATTGATGTCCTGTTCGTTATTCACTTCCACCCCAAAGAACATGCGAGGGCAGAGAGGCCCTCGCATGACTAGCAGCTAATACCTGTATACGACAGCCTATTCACCAAGCAGATTCGCAACGGTATGAGCAATGCCTTTGGCATCGATACCCAAATCGGCAAACAGCTGATCAACTTTGCCCTGAGCAACAAAGCTATCGGGCAAACCCAAAACTTCAACTTTAGAGGCAGACCCCATAAGCGCTATAGCCTCTGCTACGCCTTCGCCAGCTCCACCAATACGTACGCCATCTTCAACCGTTACCACAACCCCGGTTTCTGCAGCTGCCGCAATGGCCTCAAAGTCGAGGGGTTTTACCCAACGCATATCAACAACACGCACCGAAAGGCCTTGCTTCGAAAGAATCTCAGCGGCTTCAACGGCATAGTTGACCATACGACCAAACGCCAGAATTGCAGCCTGAGTGCCTTCACGAACTTCACGCGACTTACCAGGCTTCATCATAAGAGCATCGTCCGGCATAGGAACACCCGCTGCTTCACCACGGGGATAGCGCAGGGCAACAGGCCCATCAAGCCTCAGAGCGGTATGCAATGCATGGGCAAGCTCGGCTTCGTTTGAAGGTGCCAAGATTTTCATATTTGGCACGCACCGTAAAAACGCCATATCGAACATGCCGTGATGCGTGGGGCCATCGTCGCCCACCAAACCCGCACGATCGAGGGCAAACACAACATTGAGCTTTTCAAGCGCCACGTTGATAATGGCCTGATCGATAGCGCGCTGGAAAAAGGTGGAATACAAAGCTACTACTGGTTTACGGCCGCCTAGCGCCAAACCACTTGCCATGCCCACCGCATGACCTTCGGCTATTCCGACATCGAAGCACCTATCAGGATGGGAATTCGCAAAGGGACGCAATCCCGTTCCGTCAACCATAGCGGCAGAAATAGCGCAGATGGAACTATCCAGCTGTGCTTCTTTCTCGAATGCTTTGGTAAATGCTTGCGTATAAGTAAGGGCCCTAGGGGCAGCCTTCAGTGCGGCACCAGTAGCAATATCATAGGGTCCCGTGCCGTGGAATCGGGACGGATCGGCCTCAGCTGGCCCATAGCCCGCACCCTTTTTGGTAACCACATGTACCAAAACAGGAACATCAGATTCCAGCGCATGACCGATAGTCCGCTTCAGTGCGGGGATATCATGGCCATCAACAGGCGGCGTGCATACAATTCCCAATTGCTCAAAAAGCATGGTGTCGGGCACGACAAACTGCTTCAACGATTCTTTTGCCGTTTTGCCCAGTTTCACCATGGCCTTGCCTGCAGGACCAAGAGAGTTCTCCATAAAATCCTGCATGTTGTCACGGTTTTTACGGTAATTGCTCGTAACGCGCAATGCACCCAGGTGCATTGCCATTGCGCCAACATTGCGTGCAATACTCATTTCGTTGTCGTTCAAGATGATAACGAGCGGCGTCTGTGCTTGGCCGATATCGTTGAGCGCCTCAAATGCCATACCACCAGCAAGCGAAGCATCGCCAATAAGAGCCACGATCTTTTGACTGTCACCACGTAAATCGCGTGCACGCGCCAATCCGCACGCTACAGAAAGCGAGTCGGAAGCATGACCGGAAGGATGAACATCATGAGGGTTGCTGTGGGGCTTCGGAAAGCCCGACAACCCCTTGTATTGGCGAAGCGTGGGAAATTCATTTAGGCGCCCTGTGATGAGCATATGGGCATACGACTGATGCCCAACATCGAACAGGAAACGATCATGAGGCGAATCAATGAGCGAATGAACCGCCAATATGATTTCAACCGCCCCAAGGCTCGATGCGACATGACCGCCCGTCTTGGAAGTGACGTTAATGATCTCCTCGCGAATTTCCTGCGCCAATATGGAAAGCTCCTCATCAGTGAGGAGCTTCAACTTGTCTGGAGAATCGATGGAGTCAAGTATGCGGGCCATACGGCACCTCCTCCTATTCGTCCGAGGACGAAGTACCCGAATCCGACGAGGCTTGAGCCTCGGCGGATTCGGCTTCCTTAGCAGCAATCCCCTCTTCGACGATGCGAGAAGCGGTAAGACCGATGCCCACCGCCTCCTCGTATAGGCTCAAAGCCTCATCAAGAGGAAGCTCCTCATCGCTGACAGCCGCCACGATTTCGTCAAGGCGTGCCTTAATGTCCTCGAACGTTTGAGGAGCCTGTGATTCCATTATGCCTACTCGCTTTCAAGCTGGGTAGCGATACGACCCAAGATTCCGTTAATGAACCTCGGGGAATCGTCGCCGCCAAACTCTTTAGCCAGGTTAACGGCTTCGTTGATGGATACCGAAACAGGTACATCGTCAACGTAGCGCATTTCATACGTGGTAAGGCGAAGTAATGAACGGTCAACTACAGGCATGCGGTCGAGCGTCCAGTTGTCGCTTGCAGATTCAATAAGCTCATCGATTGCTTCAAGGTTTTCCTTGGCACCGTCAAGAAGCATCAGAGCATACTCGCCCAAACCCTGCGTTTCAGGGACAAGCTGACCATTATCGATAAGCTCACGCGGAGTCTTTTCCAGAATCTCACCCTGATACATAAGCTGCAGCGCATGCTTACGAGCAAGAGTGCGTTCTTCATGCTGAGAAAAAGCTTTAGACACAAGCACCACTAATCCTGGAATACGATGCCGTCAACGCGGATATCCACGCGTGACACCGTAAGGCCAACCTGCGAAAGAACAGCATCGGCGACAGACTTGCGAACATTATCGGCAATTTCGTTTAAAGAGCGACCCGACTGGACACGAAGGGAAACCGCAACGTCAACCGTGTTGTCATGAGAAACGTTGACGGACACGCCCTGCACGGACTGTTTGAACGAAAGAAGGGAACGGATCCCGGAAGGTGCGGCACCAACCGATGCCACGCCAGCAACATCGCGAACAGCGAGGGTAACAATCGTTTCCACAACGCCTGGCGCGATTGCCATGCTTTCGGTATTGATATCTGGCATGTTATTCATCCCCCATTTCGGTTTCGATGAAATCGGTATACACCCTTCCTTCGACGAAGGCTTCCTTTTCAAGAACCTCCAAATGGAAGGGGATCGTGGTTTTGATGCCCTCGATGCAGAACTCACTCAGGGCACGTTTGCCTCGAGCGATGCACTCATCGCGGTCAATGCCCCATACGATCAATTTGGCAACCATGGAATCATAATACGGAGAAATGCGGTCGCCTTGCTTGATGTAGGTTTCCACACGAACACCAGGACCACCGGGAACCTCGAAGCGCGTGATGTTGCCAGGGCACGGACGGAAATCATGCTCAGGATCTTCAGCGTTGATGCGGAACTCCATAGCATGACCAAAGGGCGCAAAGGGTGCGCGCTCAATACAGGAGATGGGCTCACCTGAAGCAATGCGCAGCTGTTCCTTAATGATGTCGGTGCCCGTAATCTGCTCCGAAACCGGGTGCTCCACCTGAACACGAGTGTTCATTTCCATGAAGTAGAACTTGCCGTCCGTATCGAGCAAGAATTCGATGGTACCCGCATTCTCGTAACCCGTTGCACGCACTGCTTTAACAGCAGCAACGCCCATAGCACGACGGATTTCCTCGGTCAGAGCTGGCGAAGGAGCTTCCTCGAGCAACTTCTGATGGCGACGCTGCAGCGAGCAGTCGCGTTCGCACAAGGAAATACGATTACCATGCTTGTCAGCAAGGATCTGCACCTCGACGTGACGCGGACGGAGAACAAGTTTTTCCAGGTAAACGTCGCCGTTGCCAAACGCCGCAAGAGCCTCGTTCTTCGCAGCCATGAACTGGGATTCCAGATCGGCAGGGTCGTGCACTTCGCGCATGCCCTTACCGCCGCCGCCAGCAGATGCCTTGATGAGTACCGGATAACCAACTTCTTCAGCGAACTTACGGGCTTCTTCGACCGTTTCGATAACGCCGTCAGAACCAGGCACCGTAGGAACACCGCAGGCCTTCATGGTGTCACGGGCGGCAGCCTTGTTACCCATAGCATCAATGCACTCGGGCGAAGGACCAATGAACACCAAATCGTTGTCGGCGCAGGCACGAGCGAAATCGGAGTTTTCAGCCAAGAAACCGTAGCCGGGGTGGATAGCCTGGCAGCCAGTGTTCACCGCCGCAGCGATAATGGAAGGCATTACCAGGTAGCTTTTATTGGCAGGAGCAGGACCGATGCATACCTTTTCATCCGCATAGCGAACAGGATACGTATCGGCATCCTCCGTTGAATACACCGCCACGGTTTTGATGCCCATCTCCTTGCAGGCGCGCATGATGCGCAGGGCAACCTCTCCGCGGTTGGCAATTAGGACTTTGTCAAACATTTATGCACTCTCCGGACCAACGGCATCATGGCTCGTGTGGGGCTCAATGTAGAAGAGCGGGGTGCCGAACTCTACCGGCGTTGCATCCTCAACACACACCTCGCGTACCGTACCCATTTCCTCGGCGCCGATTTCGTTCATGAGTTTCATGGCTTCAACGATGCACAGCGTCTGGTTTGCAGCAACCTCGTCGCCAACCTGAACAAAAGCAGGTTCGCCAGGAGCGGGAGCAGCATAGAACGTGCCCACCATCGGAGAGGTTACGCAATACCAATTTGCAGGATGAGAAGCGGCTGCGGCAGGAGCTGCAGCAGGGGCAGCAGCGGGTGCAGCAGCTGCAGGAGCTGCAGCTGCAACAGGGGCAGCAGGAGCGGGTGCAACAGCGCCGGGCATGCGGACAGCGATACGAGCGCCCTCTTCCTCGACTACGATTTCGCCAACGCCGCTTTCCTCAGCAACGCGAACGAGCTCTCGAATCTGATTGATATCCACGTAATCGTCCTCCTTGGTGTTGCTCGATTCCTCTTCAAGAAGGAAATCGACCTTTTCAGATGTACGGTGCTTGCTCAAATACGTACGAGCCTCATTCGGGAAAAGCGCGTACATCAAAACGTCTTCTTCAGTTTTTGCCAGATCGCCGATTTCTTCTTCAAGCTCGTCGAACGTGGTAGTTACCAGCGAACCAGGAGCAACATCAGGATCAAGCATGATGTCGGATTCGCCCACAACACGGTTTACCACCTCTGGGCTCATGGGGCCAGGAGCCTTTCCGTAGTAACCGCAGATGTAATCTTTCATCTCCTTGGAAACAACGCTCCAGCGCTTACCCGTCAGAACGTTGAACACGGCCTGCGTGCCTACGATCTGGGAAAGAGGCGTTACCAGCGGCGGATAGCCAACCTCGGCACGAACGCGAGGAATTTCTTCCATAACGTCGTCGAGACGATCGATTGCATTCTGGATTTCCAGCTGCGACATAAGGTTCGACATCATGCCACCGGGGACCTGATGTGAGTAGACCTTCATGTGGGTAAGAGAAGAAACGCCACGCTTGTAATGCCCGCGCTTGCGAACCTCTTCCCAGTACTCGGAAATCTCAAACAGCAGGCCCAGATCAAGCCCAGTGTCGTAACGGCTTTCCTGCATAGCAGCGACGAGCATTTCGACCGCAGGCTGGGAATTGCCAAATGCCAAAGGCGCAGAAGCGGTATCGACAATAGCGGCACCAGCTTCAGCAGCCTTCAGGTAGTTGGCAGGAGCCATACCGCCAACATAGTGGCAATGAACATGAATTGGCAAACCGATTTCGGCATTGAATGCCTTAACGATGCGCTCGGTGCGATACGGGGTAAGCATGCCCGCCATATCCTTGATGGCAATGGAATCAGCGCCAAGATCCTTAAGCTGCTGACCATATTCAAGGAAGCTGTCGAGCGTATGAACTGGAGAAAGCGTGTAGGAAATAGCGCCTTCGAAGTGACCGCCGCATGCCTTAATGGCCTCGGCGTTATCTACCACGTTGCGAATATCATTCAGCGCGTCGAACACGCGGAACACGTCAATGCCATTGCGATGAGCAGCAGCGATGAAGCGGTTGACGATATCCTTGGAATAGTGTTTGTAACCCACCAGGTTCTGTCCGCGGGACAGCATGGAAAGACGCGTATTGGGGGTCTTCGACTTGATAGAGCGCAAGCGATCCCAAGGGTTTTCGTCGAGAAAGCGCAGGCAAGTGTCGAACGTAGCACCGCCCCAAGCCTCGATAGCCCAATAACCTACGCGATCCATCTTAGGTAAGATCGGGAGCATATCGCCGATAGGCATACGAGTTGCCCAGAGGCTCTGCTGGCCGTCGCGAATGGTGGTGTCCATGATCTGAAGCTTTCCCAAGTGTTTCGCACCTCCTCTTCGAAACGCGTTGCGCGCACTATACGCACGTTAAAAACGAAAATTAAGTATAAAGCACGAGGCGCCGTAGCGCCCCGTTGCCAGTAGAGTTTTCAGTTAAGACACATAGAACTAGACGCGCTTAACAAAGCGGCCGTCACGGCTGTCGATCTGAAGAACGTCGCCGATCTCAACAAAGGTGGGAACCTGAATGGTTACGCCGGTTTCGAGCGTTGCAGGCTTGGTGGTGTTGGTAGCGGTGTCGCCCTTGAAGCCAGGCTCGGTTTCGGTAACCTCAAGCTCAACGAACATAGGAGGCTCGATGCTGATGAGTTCGTCGCCAGCGTACATGAGGGTTGCCTCGTCGTTTTCCTTCAGCCAGTTTGCTGCAGAACCTACGGTCTCAGCAGGAATAGACAGCTGCTCGAAGGAAGACATATCCATGAAGTTGAAATCAGTGCCATCGCTGTAGAGAAACTGCATCTTCTTGGTTTCAAGACGAACGGAGTCGAACTTGGTACCAGCGTTGAAGGTGTAGTCAACTACGCGACCGGTTTTGATGTCGCGGAGCTTGGTGCGAACGAATGCACCGCCCTTGCCAGGCTTAACATGCTGGAATTCAACGATCGTGCAGAGCTTGTTGTTGTACTCGATGCACATGCCATTACGAAAATCGGCGGTAGAGATTGCCACGTTATGCTCCTTCAAAAATGAACCATTGCAAAAATAACCTAAACATTATACCCAGAATGCTACGAGATAATAATCATCTCATGGGTACTTTGCGTAAACACCTCATACGATGTGTCGCGGACCACGCCATAGTCCTCTAGACGCATACCGAATTTGCCCGTCAGGTAAATCCCCGGCTCCACCGTAACAACATTGCCCGCGCAAAGCGCTTTCGGATTCCTGGGCGAAAGATTGGGCGCCTCGTGTATATCGATTCCTACGCTGTGGCCAAGAGAATGGCCCATGGCGCCGCCGAAGCCCTCTTCTTCTAGAACCGCTTCAGCGTGTTGATGGACGTCGGCGCCAGAAAGCCCAGCGCGCAGCATAGCCTCGCATTCCTCGTTGGCACGACGAATAGCCCCATAGGCACGACGAGCTTCATCACTCGGCTCCCCCACGAACACCGTACGAGTCATGTCGGAACAATATCCCGCATAGCGAGCACCAAAATCCATCACCACAGCATCGCCAAATGCCAATTTCGTTTCGCCAGGAATCGCATGAGGAGATGCGGCATGAGCGCCCGTCGCCACAATGGTGCCAAACGCCAGCCCTTCAGCTCCCCCTTCGTACATGTAGCGATCCAACTGCAACTGAACCTCACGCTCGGTCATACCAGGCTTCATGAACGCGATAATGTTGGCGAAAGCCGCATCTGTGATGCTTTGCGCTTTTCGCATTGCCGTTATCTCGGATTCGTCTTTAACCTGACGAAGCTCTTCTACAAAGCCCGAGAGTTCCACCAAATCGATTGCCCTGCCCTCAAACGTTCGCTGCAAGGCGTGATATTCCGCCAAAGGCATCGAATCCTCAATGCCAACACGAACGATATCGCCATCGATGCAATCTGACACCTTAGCAAGTACGGCACTATGGGCCATACGGCTATTATCGACTTCAATATCGGTATCGGCAGCAGCGGACTTCATTGCGTCAAAGTAGCGGGAATCCGTGTGCAACACACAGTTACGAGCAGAGACAACAAGGGCATGGGCTGGTTCGTCATCGAAAACACGCTCAAAGCCCGTAGCCCACGAAATGTTCGAAAGCTCACGGACGTAAAGCACATCTATCCCCTGTTCACTCATTACGGCACGAAGACGGGAAAGACGTTTGGGATTATGTGCCATTTCGTTCTCCTTTGCAACATTAGTCCGAAATGCATGGGAGCAATAAAAAGGAACAGGGCCCAAGGCCCTGCCAATAACCTACGAGAGACTTCGCTGCCAAGCTTGAAGGTATTCCAGCACAAACTCATCTTCGAGTTCGCACACTTCCCATTCGCCACAAGCACGAGGAAGCACAAAGCGAAGCTTGCCAGAGCGCACCTTCTTGTCGCCCTTCATAAGATGAAGGAGGCGTTCAGGTTCAGCCTTCAGCCGAAGCTCAGGCAAGCCAAGGGCATCGAGCAAAGCATCCTGGGTCTGTACAAATTCCATCGATGCCCCTAGATGCGCTACTGCCAACCGGGAGGCGAAGCGCATGCCCTGCGCAACAGCATGACCATGGGAGTACACGCCATAGCCCGCCTCTGTCTCAATGGCATGAGCAAGTGTGTGCCCATAATTAAGACACTCGCGCACACCTTTGGTTTCTTCTTGGTCGCGCGCTACCACCGACGCTTTGAACACGATACAACGCTGCACCGCCTCCTTGACCGTTTCCGGTTCGCGGGCAGCCAGTTGGTCGGTATGACTGTACAGCCAAAAGAAAAAGTCCTCCGAATCAATAACGGCCGACTTGGCTATTTCACCGCACCCACAAGCCCATTCCCTTTCGGGAAGCGTGGCAAGCGCGGCGACATCGGCACAAACCAGCGACGGTTGACAAAAGGTGCCCACCAAGTTCTTACCCGACTCAAGGTTGATTGCCGTCTTTCCTCCAACAGAAGAATCGACCATAGAAAGCAAGGTGGTGGGAACCTGAACAATGCGCAGACCGCGCATGAACGTGGAACCGGTAAAACCAGCCAAATCGCCCACAACGCCGCCACCCAAAGCAACTACGACAGAATCGCGATTCAAACCGCATTCAACCATGGCATGCCAAATCTCGGAAGCACATTCAACCGATTTTGCCGACTCCCCCGCTGGCACCGTGATAACAGAAACCTGATAACCAACCTGCTTCAGGGACGCTTTAGCGGGATCAAGGTAGCGCTCAGCCACTTCTGTATCAGTGACGATAAGTGCTTTCTGATTGGTATCGAAGGCACGCATCTCAGCACCAAGCCGATCGATCTGCCCCGCCGAAACAACCACATCATAGGCACGTTCACCAGGGATTTCCACAACAATGCGCGCCATGCACTAATCCCTCTTCACCAACACACCGGCATCAAGCAGAAGCTCAACTACCTCGTCTGCAACATCGCGAATAGTGCGGCCTTCGGTGTCCACTGAAACATCGGCAGCAGCTTCATACTGAGGCTCTCGCTCGACGATGGTTTTACGGGCAGTTTCGAGGTTCTTGAACATAGGACGGGAATCGGTGTTGGGGATACGGGCAGCGGCTCCGTCAGCGGAAACCTTCAAATACACCACATAACCCGCCTCTTTCATGATTTGAGCGTTAACGGGACGCTTGGCAACAACACCGCCACCGCAACCAATAAGACGCGGAGAACGCTTTACCAGGTCACGCAAAACATCAGTTTCGATATCGCGAAATGCCTCTTCGCCGTCTTCGGCAAAGATGTCGGCAACGATTCGGTCTTCGCGAAACTCAAGATATTCATCAGCATCAATAGATGCAACGCCGCACGTTACCGCGATCTGCTGAGAAATACTGGTCTTACCTGCTCCCATGAAGCCGATAAAGAACACCGGCTTGGTGAGATAGAACTTGCCTGCATGCGTAGGGTGGTTTGCGGTCATGAAATAAGCTCCTCGTGATTCGTGGCGTTTTAACGAGACATCGTTTTGATACGCTCTTTGTACGAAGCGATGTTCTGCTTGATATCGGTCATATTGTCGCAGCCGAACTTCTTAAGGTAGGCATCTGCAAGCACCATTGCCACCTCGGATTCCGCAACAACGGCAGCAGCTGGAACGGCACAAGTATCGCTACGTTCCTTCGATGCTTCGGCCACTTCAAGCGTATCGAGGTTAACGGTGTTAAGCGGCGTAGTAAGCGTGGCGATGGGCTTCATCCCCACGGTAATCACCAACGGCATACCCGTGGTCATTCCGCCTTCCAGGCCACCTGCATTATTGGATGCGCGCACAAACCCTTCCGCTTCGTCGAGAAGGATCTCGTCGTGCACCTGGCTACCCGGGCGACGCGTGGTCTCAAAGCCGATGCCGAATTCGACACCCTTGATGGCAGGAATGGAGAACAATGCGCCACCGAGCTTTGACGTTAGACGATCGGTTGGCGTTTCATACCCACCAACTGCAGGAAGAAGACCGGTTACCACGACTCGGAACACACCGCCCAGGGTGTCTCCCGCGTCCTTGGCCTTGTCGATAGCATCCATCATGCGTTCAGAAGCTTCGGAGCTGGGACAACGAACCTCACTCATCTCGATGTCGAGCGGGGTGTAGGTGGTGGCAGCGGCCATGGGGTCTTCTTCCTCCATGATCTCATCGCCGATAGACACTACATAGGAATAGATTTCAACACCAAGCTCGGCCAGGAATTCACGCGCGATGCCAGCAGCGGCAACACGCATGGTGGTTTCACGGGCGCTGGAACGCTCCAGGATGTTACGGCAATCATCCATATCGTTCTTCAAAACACCCAACAAATCAGCATGTCCAGGACGAGGAGTTACCTCACGAACCAGATCTTGAGGAGGCTCGCCGAACACGGACATGCGCTCGGTCCAGTTCGACCAATCGCGGTTCGCAACAGACAACGTCACCGGCGACCCAATGGTGTGACCAAAACGAACACCAGAGGTAACCGACACCTTATCCTTTTCAATTGCCTGCCTGCCGCCGCGGCCATAACCACTCTGCCTGCGGGCAAGATCGGAGTTAATTGCCTTTTCAGAGATAGCCAACCCTGCAGGAACGCCCGAAACTATAGCTGTAAGAACAGGGCCATGGCTTTCACCTGCTGTTATGTATTCCATGCTGCATTCCTTATTCGATGTTAGATAAATCAAACACGATTTTAGCAAAACCACTGTTGCTCCATCGAAATAAAGTACTTTAGGTTTCGAACGTGTTACAGCTCAGCACGACCGAATTCTACGAGCAGCTCTGCGCATTCCGCGCCCCACGCCGTCATCACCGATGACGTTGCCAAAAAATCACAGCCTGCAGCAATTGCCGCATCGCTATAGCAAGCGCTTTCGCCACAAAGGTCGCACACGATATGACTGGGCTCAAAAGCAATACCGGCATGACTAAAATCCTCGGTGCAGAAAACAAGATCCGCCGCAGCAATACGAGAAGCTGCCGCAACGGTTCCAAACAGGAACGAGGCGTTGTCGTAGGCACGGGTTGCGGAAAGGTGACCAACGCGCTTCTGCTCAGTATCGATGATCTGGGTACGTTCCTTGCCAAACGCCTCCAAGAAGGCAAGCAGGTTGTTACGCGTGCGTTCTTTTTCCGCCCCCAGCAAGGTAATCTCACTCACACCTGCACGTGCGCATTCGTACGCCACGTCAAGAGCCGAACTGCCCGATCCCAGGACAACAGCCTTCGCACCGTACAAGGGAAGGAAGAGCCGCTCCATTTCATCAATAGCAACACGAGCACATTGGCTAAGGGCAAGAGTATTCTTCCCTCCACGATAGAGAATATCGGCACCTTGCGCCAAACGTGCCGATGCACCCTGAACCTTACCAGCCTCGAATACCGCCTGACGAAATTGGGCGGAGACCACAAACGCATGGCTCCTCTTTGCCGAAAGCAGGGCCGCAGCTTCACTACGCGTGTGGCACTCTTCGATTGCCACGCTCCACGAAGCGGTCTTTTCCATAAAGGAGCGGCGAAACGAAGCAGCAACAGGCGCTATGGCAGGCGACGCTAGGAATGTAAGGTTTCGCATGCGCTTGCCCCCTCTGGCTCTTTATCGGAAATGAAGGCACGCTCAATAGAGCGAACGAACATCGTATGCTTTAGGTCTTCCTCCACCAACGGACATACCAGATATGCTTTCATGCCGGCAAGATGCGCCCCTATAACATCGGTTGAAAGTTGATCACCAATCATCAAAGTGTTTTTCCGCGTGCCCCCAATTTTATTGCGCGCCATGACGAACCCGTGCGGAAGAGGCTTAAGGGCCTTGGCCACGATAGGAAGATCAAGCTCACGAGCAAGGTCGAATACGTTACCGTGAAAATTATTCGAGAGAAAGCACATCTTCACACCAGCAGCACGAACACGCACCAGCCACCGACGCACATCAGCAGGTACCTGATGGTCGGCGCGGGAAAGAATGGTGTTATCGATATCAAGCAGCACGTGCGTAAAGCCCTTGCCGACAATGTCCCATTCAACATTGATGGCACTCGTTCGCGAAAAATAGCGGTCAGGTTGGATAAGAGACATCGCTACCTCAATAAAGCCTACGAATGATCGGCGATGGTCTTCTGGTGCTCTTCGTAGGTTTTATCGAAGAAGTAATCGACCCCACCTTGATCGTTGGTCCAAAACGAGAAGAAATAATAGTCACCGAAGTTGCGTTCGGGAGAAAGAACCGCGTGCAGCGAATCGATGCTCGGGCTGCAAATCGGCGTGGGGGGCAAGCCCTTGGTTACACGGGTGTTGTACGGACTCTTAGTTGACCAGTCGTACGTATCGAGATTGTCCCCCACCTCATAAGCCGTGGTTGCATCGCTGCCCAACGTGCCATACGACGGATCGCCGGAATTGCCCAAGCGATTGTAGAAAACGGCGGCTACCTTGGTGCGCGTGTCGTTAGTGGCTTCCTTTTCCACGATGGAGGCAAGAATCAATGCGTCATAGTTAGACATATCCTTGCTACGCGGATACGAAAAATCGAGAGACGTTACCTCAGAGCGATATTGATCGAGCATCTGACGCACCACGTCTTCAGCAGATGCGTTAACAATCAGCTCGTACGTTTTGGGGAACAGGAACCCTTCGACCGAGTTCTTGCCAGCATCGGTTAAGAACGTGTATTCCTTTGCGTACTTGGAAGCGTCCGAAGCTGCGGTTTTGAATTGGTCGGCGGTGATAGAACCGTTATAGGCTTTTTCCACCGCGGCAGCTATTGAATCGAGCGTAGCTCCTTCGGGAACCACCAAATTAGTTATGTTGGCAGTGGGACCAGCAACGAGCGCATCCACCAATTCTTCGTTGCTCATGCCGCCTTCGAAGGAATAGACGCCTGGTTTGAGTGAAGAGGCAGCGCCCTTGGCATTCGCGACAGCGGTGAATTCGCCCTTACGAATGACAAGGCCCGCATCGTAGAGGTTGTCTGCGATAACGGGCAATGTAGAACCTTCGGCAATCTGTACTGTGACCTGCTGTCCATCGGGAGCCAAGTGATCATTTGCGGCTTCCGCGCAACTGGTGTTCACGAAGAGCGCCACGATGATGATAACCACGACTGCTACAGCAGCAACTAAGGCTATGAGCGGCGCTTTCGACTTCTTCGGGCGAATCGCCGAAGTGTCGTATGTACGGAATTCCTTTTCGCCCCTCGCATGGGCAGCGCGAGCCGCATGTGTGGACTTGCGGGAATACGTAACCTTCCTAGGACTCATTTGCCTCACCTTTCAAAGAACCAGCCATGCGCTTGTCGAGCCACGACTGGAGAAACAACGACGCAGCGATCATATCAACCTTACCGCGCATTTCCTTTTCAGAAAAGCCTTGCTCGCGCAAAGAGCGCTTTGCCTCTGAAGAACTGAGCCTTTCATCGGAAAACTCCAATGGAAGACCAAGCTTGGAGGCAACTTGCTGGGCAACCTCACGAATAGACTGCGCTTGCGGGCCCTTTGCGCCACCCATAGTAAGAGGCAAGCCAGACACTATCAGTTCCGGTTCCCAATCTTCGCACAAGCGGCGAAAACTAGGTGCGTTGGCACGCACTTCTTCGGTGGGAAGAACGCACAGAGGGGTGGCAATTTTTTCTTGAGGGTCACTGATGGCAATACCGCAGCGAACCTTGCCGATATCAAGAGCCATGATTCTCACGTGTGCGTTCCTCCCTTCCGTTACCTGTTTTATGCGAACAGCTTGCGTGCGGCATCAAGCGCAGCATCGATGCCAGAAACATCCTTGCCGCCAGCTTGCGCCATGGTGGGCTTACCGCCACCGCCGCCCTTGATCTCGCGGGAAATCTGCTTGATTACCGCACCAGCATTGAAGCCCTTTTCAACTGCTTCGTCAGTACCTGCAGCAAGCAAAATAGGTGTGCCCTGATTGTCGGAAGCCAACACACAAGCGCCGGCTTCAGGAAGGCGAGAGCGTACGATATCCCAGAAATTACGCATACCGCCAGCATCGATGCCGTCCTTGCGGTAGATAAATACCGGGTAGTCGGAACCAACGGTGAACTGGTCGAGAGCTTCAGGGAGCTCACCCGTTGCCGCGGCAGCCTTATTAGCCTTACGTTTGGCATTAAGATCGCGCAGCTGCTTGATATTGGCCTCGACGCGGGCCTGGACATCGGATGTGGGCACACGCAAAGTAACGGAGAGCTCCTTCATCTGATGTTCAAAGCCATTGAGATAAGTCAAAGCATCGTAGGAAGTGAAAGCCTCGATACGACGAAGGTTTGCACCGACGCTGCTTTCAGAGACGATCTTCACCAATCCAATTTCAGCAGTGTTGGCAACATGGCAACCACCGCACAACTCGCTGGAGAAATCGCCCACCTTAACAACGCGAACCACATCGCCATACTTTTCGCCGAACAGAGCGGTAACACCCTCTTCGCGAGCCTTGGCAAGCGAGGTTTCGAAGATGTTCGTTGCGGTAGCGGACATGATAACGCTGTTGGCGAGTTCTTCGACCTGCTTCAGCTGCTCAGGCGTAACCGACTCAAAGTGAGTGAAGTCGAAGCGAAGACGGTCAGGGCCAACATAGCTACCAGCCTGCTTGACGTGAGCACCAAGAACCTGACGAAGGGCAGCATGCAGAATATGAGTACACGTGTGGTTGCGTGCAATGCAAGCACGACGCTTAACGTCAACCTGCGCGGAAACGGCCATGCCAACCGTAAGCACCCCAGAGGCAACGGTGGCAACATGACATACCAAGCCCTTTTCAGGTGCTTTGGTGTCGATTACCTGAAGCTCCACACCATCAGCGGTGATGGTGCCTGTGTCGCCAACTTCGCCGCCCATTTCAGCGTAGAACGGAGTAACGTTGAGCACAACTTCGCCCTGTTCACCAGCAGAAAGAGAGTCAACGCGCTCACCATTGCGGACAATCGCGCAAACCTCAGCATCGGCAGAAAGACATTCGTAGCCTACAAATTCGGTTGCGCCAAGCTCCTTCAAGAGATCGGCGTGAACGCCACCATAGGTGCTCCATGCAGCTTCGGCATCCTTAACGTTTGCGGCACGAGCACGATTACGCTGCTCTTCCATGCAGCGAGCAAATTCTTCTTCGTCAATGGAATAGCCACGCTCTTCACAGATTTCCGTAGTTACCTCGATGGGGAAACCGTAGGTGTCATGCAGGACAAAGGCGGTAGAACCGGAAAGCACAGTGCCTTCCATTTTGGAAAGGGCATCGTCGAGATATGCCTGACCCTGACGAAGCGTTGCACCAAAGCGCTCTTCCTCGGAAAGAACAACGCGCTTGATAAGCTCTTCGTTCTCGACAAGTTCGGGATACACGTTGCCCATAAGCTCGATGATCTTGTCAACGTAACTGGTAAGGAAGGCGCCTTCAATACCCAGAGAATGGCCCTTCATAACCGCGCGACGAAGCAAACGGCGCAGAACATAACCGCGACCCTCATTGGAAGGAAGAATGCCATCGGCGATCATAAACGTGATTGAGCGGCTGTGGTCAGCGATGATGCGGAGGCACACATCGGTTTCCATTTCCTGGCGGTACTCCTTGCCAGAAAGCTCTTCGCCAACGCCAACCAAGCTACGAAGAATATCAGTGTCGTAGTTATTGGTTACACCCTGCATGATTGCAGCAATACGCTCAAGACCCATGCCGGTATCGATGTTCTTCGTCTGGAGCGGAGCAAGGGTGCCGTCCTCTTGTCCATCGTACTGGGTGAACACACAGTTCCAGAACTCAAGGTAGCGATCACAGTCGCAGCCAGGCTTGCAGTCGGGGCTGCCACACCCTACGTCGGGACCCTGATCGAAATAAATTTCAGAGCAGGGACCGCAGGGGCCGGTAGGACCAGCGCGCCAGAAGTTATCTTCTTCACCCAGCTTGGAAATATGATCCTCTGGAACACCAAGGCTCTTCCAGATTTCAATGGTCTCGTCGTCGTTTTCGAAAACAGTAAAGTAGAGCTTTTCAGCAGGAAGCCCCAATACCTCGGTAGAGAATTCGTATGCCCAAGCACACATTTCGTTTTTGAAGTACCTACCAAAACTAAAGTTGCCCAGCATTTCAAAGAAGCTTAGGTGGCGAGCATCACCGATATTGTCGATGTCGTTGGTGCGTACGCACTTCTGAGCGGTGGTAGCGCCAATGTAGCGGCTATCAAGCTCCTTCTGATGAAGGAAGTAGGGCTTGAACTGAACCATGCCAGCGCTGGTAAGCAGCAGTGATGGATCATCGGGGATCAGGGAAGAAGAAGGCATGCGCTTGCAGCCCTTTTCCTCGAAGAACGCCAGGTACTTCTCGCGAATTTCGGCGGTAGTCATATAGTTCATACGATATTGTTCCTCTTCGAAGTGTTCATCGTTTAGTAATTTGCCAAATGCAGATTCTATCATTTTCCGTGCTTTGCCCCACGCGAAGTAACCTGAGTCGCAGAAAACTCACCAGTGGCATCGGCAACAGGATTCGCCTCTTCGCCCGAAGGTTCCCCCTTGAAGATAACGCCATCAGGCGAAACGATAACGCGACCCGTGCGCTTCTCGAAGTAGTACACGAAAAGCGATTTAATGGCAGCAACCGCAGGGATTGAAGCAAGCATGCCCACGATGTTGCCAACAACGCCGCCAACGGCAAAACCTAAAGCAGAACCCACCATCAAGGCCATAATGACTAGCGCAGGATGGATGTCCACCGAATTGCCCATGATCTTCGGCGAAATGAAGGTGTAGATGAATTGCTGCACGGCAATGGTGTAGACCAACGCGATAACAGCAATAAGCGGACTTGAGAAAACACCCACGATTGCAGCCATGCCGCCGCCCAACCACGGGCCCACAACGGGAATGATATTCAGCAGACCGGTGATAACGCCCAAAGCCGCTGCGCTGGGGATGCCCATAACGGCAAAACCAATACCGCAGCAAACACCGATAAGCATGCATTGGACCAACGTACCCTTGATATAGCCGCCCATAACGCGGGTACCCGTGAGATAGATGATGTCTAGATCCTCCCGGAATCGGGGGCCGAACACGCGTTTGATTTCAGCACCCAATGCAGGCAGCTCCATAAGAACCCAAAACGCCACCACCAGGGAAAAGCCAATAACCATGGCGGAAATGGCTACACCAGAGCCCACCGAGACCATACCCTCTGCACTGGCGGAGGCCATGCCAGAAAACCAGGTTCCCACCGACGAAAAAGCATCATTCATCCATTTGGAAATACGCTCGTCTTGAAGGATGTAGGCGTACTGCGAATAGACGTCATTCCAGACGTTGCGCACCTGAGAAATCTGGTCAGAGAAGGTTTGAAGCAACGCAGTGAACTGTTCACCAACGCCGAACATTGGCGAAAAGAGCATCCAGCTGAGAGCCGTTACCACCACGCCCATAAGGATATAAGCCACACATGTTCCCCACAGGCGGCCAATGCCTTTACTTTCCAGATAGTTAACTGGGCCCCTCAAACAGAAAACGATGATGGTCGTCCAGACAACAATGGCCACGGGAGTGGCCAAAATGTTGAGCGCCCGCCCAAGCAAATACAAAAGAACGAACATCACGATAATGAAGGTGCTCGTGTATAAGCGGCGACGCGATTTTACCGTTTTCAATTCCTCTTTGCGAAACTCGCTATCCGAGAGATGAGTATCGCTGTTCGTCATAACTGGTTAAGCACTCCTATTAGTTTTGAGCGGATTCGGAATCGCGAGAAATCTGAACAGAGAAAGCGTCCTTCAAGTTGGAAGACATCTCGTTTGCCTGAGCCTGTGCCTCTTCGCGAGCGGCAACGGCTTCAGCGGCTTCGGCGCGCTTTACATCGGCACGAGCCTGAGCGCCAGAAACACACGTCTCGACGCTGTCGAGCTTCTGATCGACCACCTGCACAACAGCACCAACGCGAGAATCTTCCACCTTAGCGCCCAGCGGAGCGATGCGGCTGCGAAGACGGCTGGTCACGTTGGAGAGCGCGTCTAAAGGGAGCGATGTGATGTTGTCGAGGGATTCAGTTGCCTTGGAGACATTACCCGTGATGGTGTTCACGTCCTCCAAGATCTGATCCACCCGCATGATCTCTAGATTTGCAGCATCAACGGTAAGGGTAATGCGCTCCATCAACGGATCGATACGTTCAAGAGCAGGCTTTGCCGTGTCGAGCGCTTCCTTAGCCTCCACAACCAAAGGATCAACTTTTTCAAACGTTTCCTTCATGGATTTCGTAAGGGTGATGAAAAGATACGCCATGGCACCCAGTGCAACAACGCCGGCGATGCACAGCAGCACGATTCCCACAGGAATAAGCGATTCGAAGATTTCCATCTTTCCTCCTCTGGTCAGGAACTTAAAACTCACATGTGCAGATTACATTCTATCGGATAGAGGGGCGTCAACGCGATACCTCTCCCAACCTCGTTCCCCAGGCGTGAAAAACACCCCACGCTCCAAGCCTTCGGGGAGATACCGCTGCTTAACATAGCCCTCGGCATAACTATGGGGGTACAGATACTCTCCGTATTCTTCAGACCCCGGACGATGGCGATCGCGCAAGTAATCGGGCACGGGGCGAAGCGGGCCGTTACGCACCTCGTCCAATGCTTTGCCGATGCCAGCATACGCGGAGCAAGATTTTGGGGCTAGAGCCATGTACACTGCCGCCTGAGCCAGATTAATGCGACATTCGGGCATGCCAATAACCTCAACAGCCTTAAAGCATGCTTCGGCGACCAAGAGCGCTTGCGGATCGGCATTGCCAATGTCCTCGGATGCAGAAATAAAGATACGACGCGCAATGAACTTCGGATCTTCCCCACCATCGATCATCCGAGCAAGCCAGTACAAGGCTGCATCGGGGTCTGATCCGCGCATCGACTTGATGAATGCCGATATCACGTCATAGTGCATATCCTGTTTCTTATCGTAAGGAAGAGTGCGATGGGGAACCGCCGTACGTACCATTTCCTCGGTAATGGTCTCTGCCTTTTGAGCGCGAGCCAAATCGGAGGCAAGCGATAGGGTGTTCAAGCAGCTGCGCGCATCGCCACCCGCCAAAAGCAGCAGCGCCTTACGAGCATCTTCGTCGAGCGAGTAATCGCCCTTCAAGCCTCGGCTGCTTTCCAGGGCGTGGTCCAAAATCGACGAAAGGGCATCGTCGCTGAGCCTATGAAGCTCAACGATGCGCGATCGGGATATCAATGCCGAATTTACTTCGAAAAAGGGGTTTTCCGTGGTAGCCCCAATCAAAACCACCACACCGTCTTCAACCGCGTGAAGCAAGGCATCTTGCTGTGCACGATTGAAGCGATGGATCTCATCGACGAATAAAATGGTGCGAATGCCCCGATTTATCAGACGCTTGTCAGCATCTGAAATTTCACGACGCAAATCGGCGACCGTACCACCGATAGCCGAAACCTCAACAAAATGGGCATGGGTAGTTTCGGCGATAACGTGGGCAATGGACGTTTTCCCCGTTCCTGCGGGACCGTACAAGATAACAGAAGAAAGCGTGTCGGCTTCGATGGCACTACGCAGCCACGTTCCCTCGCCTAACGCATCCTCTTGACCGATAAGATCGTCGAGCGTTTGCGGCCGCATGCGCACCGCCAAAGGGGCATTTGCCGCACGCTTGCTGTTTTCTATGTCTGTAAAGAGTGTATCCATGAGTTGACCTTAACACGGGCGCCGAGAGAACCGCTCCCAGTGCGCCAAACCCCATACCGATCACGCAGAAAGGCTTTGCGCATAGGCGGAAAGAACAGCCTGTTCCAGCACTTCCCTGTCCTCTTCCGTAAAGGCATATTCCACCGTTTGCGGCTGAGACGCGTCTACGATACTTTCCTGCTCTACGCGTACAAACGTTGCCGTAACGCGTGGGCTTCCCTGAGCCATAAGTGCCAACGCGTAGCATTGAGCCTGAAGGAGATGCTTGCCGAACACCCGCGCAGCAGATTCATCGGGCGAGCCTCCCGTCTTGTAGTCAACCAAGAAGGCCGAACCGTCCCCATCAAACGAAACCGCATCGATTTCACCTTCCAGGTACACCGCGTTCGAAGCCACACCTAGGCACACCATAAACGGCACCTCTGCCTGGGGAGCGCCCTTAGCTACCAAAGCACGAGCGACATCACTTGCAAACCACCTATCGAGCGCAGCACTCAGCCGCACCTCTTGCGAGGGGGTTAATCCCTGGGCACGAACCTGAGCGGCAACGGCTTCATTCGCAGGACGCTTGAGCGCAGACCCGTCGTACTGCGCAATAGCGCGTTGCGCCAAACGGTGAAATGCCGTGCCCAGCGCAGTGGCGTTTTCCTCGAAGAAGCCTCGGTCGACATCGAACAAGGACGACTCCGTTTCTTCTTCGGGCCCTGGGGCCTGATGGGCAGCATCGCCAATCGATGAGTACGAAAACACCTCTTCGCAAGAAGCGTGATACGGCTGACAATAAGGAGCAGGAGGCAAGGGAGCCGCTGGAATGGTAAAGGGTTTTTTCTCTTCTACGACACGTTCTTGCTGTTCGGCGGGGGTATCAAGCACCGTGAGCTCAAAATCCATAGGCGCGCTTCCGCCGTAGTTGAGCTTCTGTATCGGGGCGGTTGCCGAAGCTTCCCACTGAAGTGCCTCATGTAAATCATCAAGGATACCCTTGCCCTCATACGAAAAGCTTTTATTGCCCGAATGCGCCACGCCAATGAACAGCGACTTGCTGGCGCGGGTCAAGGCAACGTACAGCAAGCGGCGAGCCTCGGACAGCTCCTGTGTGGCAACATAGCCTTTCAAGGAAAGCATCAAATCCTGATAGGTCGATGCCTGCATGATATCGGCACTCGGCTCGTCGCCCTGCTCAATAAACTCATGAAGACCCTGAATGGTTTTACGAACGGGACGCAGCATCGGCGAATCAAGCGCAACATAGGTTGAAGCTGCAATGTTTTCGGCAACTAAACTTTCAGCCTTTCCCGAAAGACGCAGATCAGCCAAGGCAACATGAGGAAATTCAAGGCCCTTGCTCGCATGGACCGTCATTATACGCACAAAATTAGAGCTGCTAGCAGAAAGTGTTCCAGGGGTAAGCTTCAACGTTGCCAAGTCGCTCTCGAAACGATCTGCCGTACGGGCAAGACCCAATCCCAATTTCTCGACGTCTTCCAGCATTCGCAGCGCCTTACCGAGGTTGCCCACAATAGCCTGGCCCTGAGCCTGCTCGCTTTCAAGGCGAATAAGCCAACCACTCGAACGCAGCAAGGTACGAACCCCCGCCGCCATGCCGAAGCGACGGATCGAATCGAATGCCGCATTGAGGCAGATATGAGCAAAGTCTATTTGGTCCTCCTGCTCAGCGGTAAGACCAGTAAGCCCCTTTTCGTCCTTCCAAGCCGCAAATCCATCGGATAGAGTCCTGCGAAATCTATGACCCTGACGGCTGGTGCCTGTAGCCAAATAAAGCAGGGCGTCATCGCCCAAAGCAAACAGGGGCGAAGAGAGCACCGTATAGAGCGCCTCATTATCGGTACAACTCGAAAACAAACGCACCATCGAGGCAACCAATTGAACTTCCAAGGAATCCGAGAAGGTGGAACCTCCAGCAACCAGACACTCAAAGCCAGCGTCGCGCAAAGCTTGAGCATAGACATCAACATTCGACATATTCCCCAACAGCAAAACCATGTCAGAGGGCGATGCTGGATTGCTTGTGCCATCACGCAAGCTGGCAAAATGCTCGGCAATGCGACGAGCGCACGCAAGGCGTCCCGCCCCTAGGCCGGGACCCCCCACCTTGCAGTCGAATAGAGCCATGGAAACACGGGGGCGCGTTTCGAAGAGCGGATCCTCTTGATTATTCACTGCTCCCCTAGGCGCCAACGAAAGGAATCGATCGCCGAATACCTGCGGCTGCGAAAATACCTTATCCACAAAGGAAAGCACATCGGCATGGCTTCTAAAATTATCGGGGAGACTCACAAACTGAGCCTCAGGACACTCTGCTTCAAGGCTTTCGCGATAACCGAAAAAGACATTCACATCGGCGCCACGGAAACGGTAGATGCTCTGCTGGGCATCACCAACCGTGCACACATTGGAAAGGCCTGGCTGAGCAAGCGCTCGAACCAGAGCAACCTGAAGCTCGTCGGTATCCTGGAACTCATCAATCATGATGATCCTGAACTGGGTTCGGTAGGCATCGGCAATTTCAGGATGATCGGCCAGCGCGCGGAAAGCCATACGAAGCAGGTCAACGTTATCGATGCCGGCAGCACCCTTCAAGCATTGATATTCTTCATCAACAGCACGAGCTATGCGCAGCAATGCTTGGACATCGCGAGCCGAAAATGCTGCCTCTACCTGCCCCGCAGCAAAAGCGTAGGCATCGCGGTACTCGGCGAAAAACGTAGGATCGCTTTCCTTCACATGGTATTTGGGGCTGGTTTTAGGGAACGAAAAAAAGGCCTCGACAAAGCGAGCCGCTTCGAAATTCGGATCCTCAAACGATGTACAGCCACCGTACTCCAGGAGATATTCGTTGGCCATCTCCAAGGCTTTTGTTGTCGCTTCGCGATTCTTGGCGTCGGTCTTCCCCGGCTTGGGCAATCCTTCAAGACAGGAGATGAACGTCTCCCCCAGCTCAACCATCTGACGCATAAGCGCTGAAGGATCCCCCTCTACTTCGGGAACCACGATAGCATCAAAGCCCTCCGGCAGAGCGAGGGCACGCGAAGTGATCTTGCGAACCCACGTTTCAATACTCGGTGAAGCAGGACCCTGGGAATAAACATCGAGAGAACCCACAAAGCCCCTCAACGCTGCATCGTCACTTTCCTGGATTCGCTTAATAACAGAATCGAACGCCTCTTCGTAATAACGCTTAGATTCCGTTTCGGAGATCACCGAAAATGCAGGGTCTATGCCCAACTCAAGAGCATGTTCGCGAAGCACTCGAGAGCACATGCCGTGAATGGTGGAAATCCACGCATCATCAACCTTCAGCGCCTCTTCGACTAAGCCCATGCCCGCAAGCTGGCGCTTAATACGCGACTTCAATTCCGCTGCGGCCTTCTTGGTAAAGGTAATTGCCATGATCTGGCTGATACTCTGCACAGGTTGAGCATCAGGGGTATCCTCCGAAAGCGCATAGGCAATGCGCTGGGTAAGCGTAAAGGTTTTGCCGCTGCCCGCACCGGCAGAAACCATGAGCGGTTTATTCAGGGTCGTGATGATCTGGCGCTGGCCAGGGGTGCAGGTGTCAAGATTCACGAGAGCCTCTTTTCACAGTAACGAACCGGGCAATACGTACACGAAGATTCACAGAGAGGATTGGGGGCAATGTCACCTTCCAGAAAATCGGCAATGCGCTTGCCCACTTCCAGCTCAACCATATCCAAATACGATTCGAAATTCATATTTACGGCCGAAGCACTCCGCGCAAACCCTGTAACATCAAGCATGGATGAATCAAACGAGCCAGCAATTGATCTAGCTGGTTCGTTGGCCCTATAGCTTAAATAGAGAGCCCCGACAGGACGTGCGGATTCAACAACACGACGCAGCGCTTGCGCATAAATAAGTGTCTGGATCTTGGATGGGATGCGGAAGCCCTCTTGTTCATCGGGGTCAAACCCCGCATCATGCCCCGCAATACCGCCCTTGTAGTCAATCACCACGTAATGACCGTGTTCGGCATCAATGTCAACCCTATCAACGCGACCCATAAGGCGCACACCCGCATAATCGATGGCTTGGCCAGGCTCAATGGAGAGTTCGAACCGCTGAGGCGTAAAACGGGGCAGCATACGCGCCTGAACGTTAAGGTTGTCAATCAGCGTCTGCTTCAAGCGATTCGCCTGAGCGCATTCCGTAGAAGAAAGAGGAAGATAACGCACGCCTTCAACCTGCGCTTGTCTCGCAAGTTCCGCATCAAATACGCGGCTCAAGCAGAGCTGAGCCTGCTCAAGATTTCCGAGAGTAACGCGCTTAGAGGAAATTTCCTGCTCCAAGCAACGGTAGAACGATTCCCAAACAGCATGCACGAATACGCCCTGCTCCAAAGGCCCGAACAATTCATCGGGAGCTTCGGGGCGCAAACGTCTTGCCGTATACCAACGATACGGACAATTCACATACTCTTCTATTGCGGAAGGAGAAAGCACAACGGTGTCTGGATTGTCAGGCGCTCGGAACAGGGAAAGGAGCGGCTTAGAAGATTCACCGACGATGCCTGGCGCAAAACCAGGTATCACAATAGAATCGGGTTCTTCCCCACCTGCCTGATAATTTGCCGCATAAGTGTCACGCGAACCGCCCTCATCGCGCGTAGCGACATAATCATGCAGGTGCTGAGGTACCCCAAAACCGTCACGCTCTTCGTCTCCCTCTCGCAAGCATTCGCAGAACTCATCGAGCACAAACGAAGGGTACACGTCTTCGTCACCGCCAGCATTCAGAACGCGCTCACACGCAAAGTACTTTGTTGCACATCCCTTTACGCGCTCAAAAGCGAGACGCGCATCCTGCAGAGCATGACGTGGCACCTGAATACCAAGCTTGTCTTCAAGCGTAACTAGCGCATTATGCGATTCGCTAGCAGAAACATAACGTGCGTCCAAATCGCAATGAACAACAACGTCGAAGCGGCTCTGCGTGGAAAGCGAAGGGGCTTGCGATGCATCTAGCACCACAACCCTATTGGAACCAGACCCGCACGTACGTGAAACGTCAACAGCAAGCGAAGACAATGCAAACGTGAATACCTCGGGGCCCACCTCCCAACGACGGGCAGCCTCGTACACACCGCGCAATGCCATAATGGCAATCTGCTGTTCGAAAACAGAAGCCGCATCGAGCCCACGCAGCTCTTCGGACAGATCGATAAACCTATCAAGCAAAAGCGATGCATCGGCATCAGTAACTAATTCCTCGAATAGATCGTAAGTTTCGGTGACCAAATGCATCATGGCCTGAAGCTCTTCAAAGGAAAGGGCTCTATCGCCGCGAACCGAAGCATCGATTTTGGCGGCAGCCTGAACGGAAATGCCAGAAAAAGGAGATGACGCAAAATCCATCAAAGCACGTGGATTGTGGTGGTCATCGAGAATGAACTCACGGATTGCCATGTAGGCGCGACCAAAATGCGTCTCCGTAAAAGGCTTTCGGGCTTGGAGCACACATTCGCATCCGCGGGCCGAAAGTGCTTCGGACAGCGTTGCGTACACAGAATAGGGGCGCGAGGTAACCACTAAAACACTCCCCGCCCTTCCCTTAGAGGACAGCGCCTCGCATGCCTGGCGCACATAACTGGATATAAGCGCATTTTCCGCAGAGGGGCCTGATGCAAAAAGGAATTGGGGCAGCACGCCCTTCGGCAAACCGGTAATGCGCTCAGTTCCACTGCCAAGAATGGTGCAGGGTATTCCCGCCTTTTCGGCGAACTGAGCAAAGCATGGGGGCAATTCCACCCCTTCAGCCAGGGTAAAGGAAACATCCCAATTTACGCCCAGGAGCACATTGAGGGCATCGCCCCCTTCAACAAAGCCGCGCTGCAAAAGAACGGCACGGTATGGCTCCACCAAACCAAGAAACTCACGCTCTTGAGCCGAAAGAGAAGCCGGAGGATTACCAATAGCCGCTTCAAGAGCATCAAGACCAATTGCCTCGGAAAAGAAACGGCACACAAGAGCAATGCCCCCATCCGTAGGCTCGAGAGGCCCAACTTCGGAAGATTGCTCCAGTAAAAAGCGAACGGCAAAGGAACGATCAAGCGAAGAAATCAGCACACGACCATCACCATATAATTCCCAAGCATCAGCAAGCCATGCGGCAAACGTGGTTGCGGTAACGCCGAAACAAGCAGCAGAGCCCTTGGCGGCGAGCTGTTTTCTATACGAAAGGGCCTGATCGTGGGTGCTGAATATAGCTACATTCCTTGTCACTGAACATTCCTCTGTACTTGATGGCCATTGCGGGCTTCTAAACATTGCAACACGTTACGTGTCAAGACTTTTTCTTTTGCGCGATATACCTATACTGAAGTTAGCCGATCCCGTGTCTGCGATGGACCGATGACATTTAATTGGGAGCCTCAGATTGCGTGCGGAATGGAGATTCGTATCTGTTGATGCGAAAGCCAGGAACCAAGCTGCGGGCACCCACCTAGCTAGGTGGGTTCATCCAATTAGCGGGGTCGGTTTTTCTATGCCAAAAATCGCTGCCTTCGCCAACATTTGCCCCGAAAACCCGCTTCTTCTTCCGGAAGCGCGAAGCCCCGAGGCCAACCTTTGCTCACAGATCAACCTCGGAGCGAATGTCTAATGAACCGCGCCGTATACATAACCCCATCCGTGAGAAGAGAGCGATGAATTGATCTGGCCGCAAAGACGATCTCGGGTATAAAGACCAGGAGGCAGAAGGTTAAGAACTTCCATGAGCTCGCCGTTAAGCCCGTATGCTTCACCCTCCAACACTACTTCCAGCCTCATATAATCTTCGCGACCATCAAAGAGTCTGTCGATAAACTCCTGGAGCACACCATAGTCGGGACTTTTTTCTCGTGCCACGCTTTCCTCTTTCTATAGCAGTAACGCAGGCAGCAAGGACGCTACTGCGGCACCACAACATCGCTGCCGCCAACCGTTGCGAGCAATGCACCCGTATAAGCTGGGGTGGCGGCACCCGACGCTCGAAGGAATTGAACCCCCTGGGCACGAAGGCGCACCGCAAGCTCCACTATTGCGTCGGCAGTGGGGTATGGGTTTTCATCAGTAGGCTCAAACTGGCGCCTGTCTTTGCGACGGACCGAAACATCAACGAGCAGGGGCTTGTCGGTAGACGAAGCCATTTCCTTGGCGAAGCCAACTAAAACACGCGCAGGAGCATCAGAGACTACGCCGATAACATCAGCCCCATACTCATCGCACAAGGCAACGCCTTCAGAAAGCGTACGCCCACCAGAAAGCATGCCTTCCTCATTTGGCACCAAGCTGATCAACACAGGGCCATCGTATACCGCGCGAGCGCCCATAAGCGCACACTGAGCATCATCGAGGCTCTTGAAACCCGTGAAATATAGCGCATCAAAAGGATACTCAATTAACGCCAGAACGGCATCGTGATACTGGTTCTTCGACTGTTTAAGTGAAACGGCAGAAGTTGGGTCAAGCGGCAAGCCGGTAGGACCGATTGCTGCAATAAGATGTTGCGGAGAAAACTGAGCTGAAGTTTCATAGGCAATGCGCGCCATTTCTTCAGCGCGACCCTCGAAACGAGCATATGCAAGACGGGCTTCAGTGATTCCCTCTGTTGGGGTAACGAAACAGGGTACATCGATGGATTTTTCGAGCTTGAAAGCCTCTTCAATGAGTTCAGGCTCGCACAGAACCACATATTCGCGATCGGAGGGATCAAAGCCCTGGGAAGCAAGTTGGTAATCAAGCGGGGTTGAAAGGACAAGCATATCCTTATTGAAACGCATTTGAATATCAGGCATAGCATCCCTTTCATTACAACTGTGGTAGAGTGTTCAACTCATTATATAGGGTTACGGCAAACGCTGTGACCAACCAAGTACCCACTAACGCGTTTGCCCCTTAATGATTCTGCAGACACACAAATTTCTGTATTTGTATGAAACAGCATGCATCTGCTTTTGCGATTCGCCTATTCCCTTGTGTAAATCCCTCCTTATTATTCAATAAAATGAAGAAAATGAGGAGGAAATAGCGTTTGAACCCGTTCATTGTGCCTTTTTTGCACGTTCACCGTGGAAATCATTCACAAAGGGTTGGCAATTTAGGTGAGAGATCCTATTATTCTAAGCAGCAAATGTGGTCCCCTCCCAATTTGCAACTGCTTTTCCCCAAAAAGCAGTCGGTGCTAGATCCCCAAATAATAGGCACCGAAACTCCCTCCTTGTGGGCCTGACGAGATCCCCTCTCGCAGGCCCCTCCTCTTTTTTAGGGCTTATTTATTTTTTCGCCCGCCTCCAAACCATTTGCTTAGCTAGGCAATTAAAAAACTGGATATGGGCAAAACAATTCTCGGTCTTTCATTTCAGTTCCAGCTTTACCGCTTGATTGAATTTGCGAACAACCTCAACCCATTTAGCAGGAGCGTCGATAACTGCATCTTGTTTTTGTTCGACAACGCAGGTCAAGCCATACATTCAAACCGTCAAAAGCGGCAGACGAAACCAAGGCGATAGCAGTAAACTGCATACCCCCTCATTTTGAAGAATTTGCACAACGTCGTTACTAAGGCGTGCGTTTTTCGAGTCTGCCCGTTGCGAAGATCAACTCGTTGCGAAAGAGCAGCCCATTGCGGTAGATCCGCTTGTTGCAAAAACAAAAAAACTGACTTCTCTGCAACTTTTTTTCGATTAGGGACTCTCTTCCATCGCCGCAAAGCGGAATAGGGCTGCCAAACAGTAGATTATCTGCGTTTTTGCGCTTCAATCTGCGATTGGGGAGGCATGCAACAATCCCTAATCGCAAAAAAGTTGCAAGCTGGATCGATTTTTTGTTTTTGGCTTCTCGGGACAGCTTCCAGAGGGTGCCATGGGTGGAATGACTCAGGTTTAGCACACGCACCATCGGGGAAACCGGCAAGAAAACACGGCGGAGAGGCATCGGATCATACCAACAGAACGGCGCACTGGAGCAACACGAGGCTGGCACTGCGGATTGCTCCAGATACCGTGTTGCGTGGAACACGACCCTATAGCTCAAATAAACCCGAGACACACTATTGGTCTCTATCGCTATTCCTTTTAAAACAGAAAAGCCGCCCGAAGGCGGCCTCTCAGCAAAAGCATCTGCTGGGTTTATCCGTGCAGCTTTTTGTACAGACGATTATTGGTATCGAGCCAGCTTTCAATGGTGCCCGTGTCGTAGCCATCTTCTGGATCAATTACCAATGCATACATCTCTTCTTCTTTAAGCACCGCATCAAGCGCATCGGTAAGCTGGATCTCCCCACCAGCACCTGGCTTAACCTCTGCCAGCAGCTCCATAACACGCGGCGAAAGAAGATAACGGCCAAACACAGCCAAATTGGAGGGAGCTTCCTCAAGTGCTGGCTTTTCAACGAGAGAAGACACTTTCCACACGTCGTCGCTCAATGCCTCGCCCGCAATAACGCCAAAACGATCGACTTCTTCCTTGGCAACAGGAAGAACGGCAATAACACTTGCGCCGTTATGGGCGTCAGAAACTTCCTTCATCTTAATGAGCATCTGATTATCGGGAACAAGCACATCGCCCAAAAGCACGAAGAAAGGCTCGCCCTCGATACGGTCGGCTGCGCAGTGAACCGCATGACCCAAGCCGAGAGGCTCATCCTGATATACATAGCTTACGTTCAGATTGCCCGCATGAGCCACTTTGTCTGCGTACTTGTCCTTGCCGCGGCTGCGAAGCTCCGCCTCGAGGGCAGGATTGGGCGTGAAGTGTTCTTCGATGGACTTCTTGTCATGGCTATTAATGATGATTACCTCGTCGGCTGCAGAAGCCAAGCCCTCTTCAACAACGTATTGGATAACCGGACGGTCTACCACAAGAAGCATTTCCTTGGGTTGAGCCTTCGTAGCGGGCAGAAAACGGCTGCCCAAGCCAGCAGCAGGAATGAGTGCTTTCATGAATCCTCCTGATCGATGTTCAAACGTTTAGATTTTAGCAAATGAAAACAAAGATGGCTGGATAGTTGCCTATCCAGCCAAATTGAGGAAAAAGAGGGCTATTTGAAAGATGACCAACTATGCCAACATCATCGCCATAGTGGGAATGGTGCCCATCGACATAATGGTGGTAAGGAAGGTGCCTTGACTCATGCTCTCAACATCGCCATCAGCCTCGATGCACATCATGGTGCCACTCGATGCAGCAGGCATAGCCGTGATGAGCACAATGGTTCCAAGCAGGAGCTGGTCGTCGATGAAGAAACCAAATACGAAATAGCAAGCAAGCGGCATGACCACCAAACGCGCAACGCTGGCAATAAGCGCACGCCAGTTTTTAAACGCCTCGAGAATAGGGCTTTTGGCAATGGCGGAGCCCAAAACGAACATTGCGCCTGGAAGCGTGAACTGCCCAATGGTGGTAAGAGTGTGTGCTGGAACACCAGAATCCGTAATATTGCAAAGCACCAGCACAACCGAAACCAAGCAGGAAATCATACAGGGGCTTATCAGGGAAATGCCCAGCTTCTTCAAGCGCGCCTTGAGTGAAACTACTTCCCCATCCCTCTTGTTGGCAAGCAGCATTACACCAATGGTCCACGTGGCAAGGGTAGAGGGAATATTGAAGATAGCGCCATACACCACCGCTTCGGGACCGAAAATGACATTCAGCAAAGGAAACCCAATTACCGATACGTTGCTGAACACCATCAGATACTCAAGCGTGCCACGCGTACGATCGTCGGAAGAAACAAAATGCCCGATCACGATAGCAATCAGCGTTACAAATAAATAGGTGATAGAACCCCATTCAATAATCTCCAACACCATATCGAGACTCGGGAACGAAGTGCTGTTGAGCACTGCAGCCACGATCATACAAGGCATGGTAACGTTCAGGACCAGGGAGGAAAGCTTGGCGTCAAACTCGTCGTTCATCACGCCCTTCTTGCGACAGCCGAAACCAACTGCAATCATCGCAAAAAGAAGCGCCATCTGAGCAGCTGCTGTTTCGAATATTTCCATCATGCCATCCTTGCTGTTCTATGCATACCCGTTAAGGGCCCAACCGTTAATGCGTAAAGAACTATAGGAATCCAAGGCGCAACCCTCAATTGATTTAGGTCCGATTCAGAGTTATTGCAGGTATGGTTTTGCATGGTTTAGACTGTTTATCATGCAAGATTCGAATAATTGAGCTGAGGTGTTCCGATGAACCTTTCCCATCTGCAGTATTTCAGGGAGTTGGCGCAGGTGCAGCACTACACCAAAGCGGCCCATAACCTGTTTATCTCACAGCCCACGCTCTCCCACTCAATTGCAGCTCTGGAAGACGAACTTGACGTAAAACTCTTCGAGAAAAACGGGCGAACAGTTAAGCTTACCGACGATGGCGCGCTGTTCGCTCAGTACGTCGAACGGTCACTTGATGCCCTAGAGGATGGAATCGGCGAACTCGAAAAACGCAAGGGGCGCCTTTCTGGAACTGTGCGCCTTGGAGCAATCCATTCGGTCCGTTCAGCTTTCCTCCCCGAAGCCGTATTGGCGTACCGCCGCACCCACGGCAATCTTGTTGAACTGAAGATCGATCAAGGTTCCACAAAAGAATTGCTCGACTACCTCCACACCGGCGAAAACAACCTCGCCATTACTTCAGAGGTAAAAGCCGATGGCTTCGTGTTCACGCCGCTCTTCCGCCAAAGGCTGGTTGTCATCGTCCATGAAGGTCACCCATTTGCCTCCCGTAGCAGCATCAGCGTTAGCGAGCTTGCCGATATGCCGGTCTACACCTATCGAGAAGACATCATCGTCGGTACCGAAGTAAGCGAATTTCTAGAAAGCCACGGACTCGACCTTGCCAAAATGAATCTGAACCGAGATTCCGACGATGAGGTTATTCTAGGCGGTATCGTTTCACGAGCGCCAGTGGTAGGCCTAGCGCTTGACTCTTCCGGGTTGTATCCATTTCGCAATTTGAAGCTGATCCCGCTCGAGGAGCCAGAAGCCCAGGCAATCCACCCTATCGGCGTGCTGAGGCTTGCGGGCAAACGGTTCAATCCCGCAACCAACGACTTCATTGAATTCCTGTTCGGCTTTGCGCATAATTTTTACCATTATGACGATCCCGAAAACGCCAACTTGACATCGCCCGTTGTCTGCTGTTAAATCAATATCCGCTGGGGATGTAGCTCAGTTGGGAGAGCGCAACGTTCGCAATGTTGAGGTCGTGGGTTCGATCCCCATCATCTCCACCAGCAAAACACCGAATCGCAAAGCATATTTGCTTTGCGATTTTTTTGTTTTCAAATGCATTATTAGAACTATTGGCAGAATGCGCATCTCAGGCGCATATAACCCACAGGGCTGTTTTAGACCCTGTTGATGCACCACGGCCAGCAGCATCGCTGCTCCTATCTGTTTACCACGCCACAGGCAGCCCACAGACAGCTCCGTAACGCTGGCGGCGACAGACGCCCGAGGACATCGCTGCATAACAGTAGAGCCCGCTCAGATAACTGAGCGGGCTCTACTTTCTAACTTGGTTTTCGGGCCTTATTCTTCGGCGTTTGCCTCAACCGCTACAGGCTCTTCGGTAACTTCTTCTTCAATAAAGCTGCCGAACAGAGGCTGGCCATCCTGACTGAGCTCGACCATGCCAGTAAGAACATCTACATACTGGTAGGACTGACGAGCAGAAGCACCGCGCTTACGCTTTACTTCCATGATAAATAGCTGCGGATGCACCTGCATGAGCACGCCTTCGCTCTCAACGATTTTCGAGCGCCCCATGTTTGCGCGAACGCGAAGCTTTTGGCCTACATACTGGCTAAGCGTGCCATGGATGTTGCCGATAATCTGTGCTTGCTTTGCGAGATCCATATAAGGTTGTTCTTTCCACTTTGGACACAATAAAACTCAACTAGTATATCATCCGCAGCTTTACTACGGGACAATCTCCATCTTGTAACCATAGAAGCGTTATTCCAGATAGGCTCCCGTTTGACGGCTCCACAGATGAGCATATTCCCCACCCCGGGAAACCAGTTCATCATGGGGACCATCTTCGACGATTTTGCCGCCATCAAGCACCACGATCCTGTCCAAACTGGCCACCGTGGACAGGCGATGCGCAACCACGATGCACGTACGACCTTCCATGAGGGTAGCCAGGGCATCTTGAACCAGCTTTTCACTTTCAGAATCGAGCGCACTTGTTGCTTCATCAAGCACCAGCACTGGGCAGTCGGCCAAGAGCGCACGCGCAATGGCGATACGCTGACGCTGGCCGCCGGAAAGCTTGACGCCGCGTTCTCCCGTGATGGTGTCAAATCCCTGCGGAAGCTTCTCAATAAACTCAAGGGCATTAGCCTGTTTGGCCGCTCTTCGAATTTGCTCCATGCTAGCATCGGGTTTGCCATACGAGATATTCTCGGCGATGGAACGGTGGAATAGCAGGGCTTCTTGCGGCACATAGGCAATTTGGCGACGCAGTGATTGCTGGGTCGTATCGGCTATGTTCTGCCCATCAATAAGAATCTGTCCTTGCTGAATATCGGAAAGACGAAGCAAGAGCTTTGTGAGCGTTGTTTTTCCCGCTCCGCTCATACCGACCAAGCCAACACGCTGACCTGCAGAAATATGAAGCTCAAACTTATCAAACACCTGCGTCTTCGCATTGCCGTCGGTATAGAAGAAGTCGATATCTTGAAAATCGATAGCGCCACGGCTCACCTTCAAATCAGGCGCACCAGGCTTGTCTGCCACCAAACGAGGTTCATCGAGAATGGCAGTCATGCCACTCGCATCGCCAAATGCACGATTAAAGCGCTGGAGGCCGTTATTGATGAAATTGAACTGGTTGGTAATGGTATAGGTATAGGTAAACATAACAACCAATGTGCCCGGTGTGATGCCGTACCACGCATTGCCTCCGGCAATAAACACGGTTACCACCGACATTATCACCACCGTGATGCAGGCAGTAATAATGCCACGAGTAAGCGATGCCCACATACGTTTCGAATCGCGCGCCACCACTTCCCTGTTCACATTATCAAACAGCCCACGCTCATAGTCTTCGCGGCCATACGTTTTTACCGCCAGAATATTCGCCACCGAGTCAGACAGTTCGCCCGAAAGCTGGTTCTGCGCACTAGCGGCTTTTTCGTTCAGGGAAAGAATGCGCTTATATAAGTAGTAGGAAATGCTCGCATAAACAGCCAACAGCACCATCAGAATGGCAACGTACAGAGGAACACGCGGAAGAAGAATTCCGCAGGTGAATATCACCGAGCAGATTACCGGCAGGAAAGGAAACATGATGGTTTCGATTAGCTGCTGATATGCGCTCATAAACTTCGTGGTTTGGCTAACGAGCGTGCCGCCGAATCGATTCGAATGAAACGACATACTCTGATTGCACAGGGCATCAAAGCTCATGGTTGCCAAATCGTACGAAGCAGCAATTTCCAGCTTGTACATGGTGTAATCTTGCAATTTACTGGCAGCTTGACCAAATACGTTAATCAGAATAAGGGCAACAATATAGGGCCCAAACACGGTAAACACTTGATCCGCCTCAACGGGCTGAGCGCTAACCTGGTCCACAATTAGGCTCATCACGTACGGATTGCCGTAGCTCAACAAAGCAACAAAGGCAAACGTGGACACCATCAGTGCTGCAAACAATGCCTTGTGTCTGCGCGTCACTTTCCAGTAGTAATGAAGCGTCCTACGTGTCAAAGAAGTCTTGGCGTTGGCCATTGGGTTCCTTTCTTGAATTCAAAGTTGAGGCAACTTCGGAATAGGCAGATCACACAACGATTCCAGCCTGTCAGGAAGAGTACCAGGAGAAAACAACGGAAGGGCACGAGATACAACACCTCGTGCCCTTTACGCTATTCGTGCATTGCCAAGTAAGCACGACCCAATTCTATAAAGGTTTCGCGTTCAAGCGATTCACCACGGGCCTTCGCGGAAACGCCCGCTCGTTCGAGCGTTTCAGGAATGGAGGCCAACATGCGCTCATCGTAGGTTTGCGGATTCGAGAAGTACATCTTCAGGGAGTTCGCAATGGTTTTGCGACGATTAGCGAAAGAAGCATCCGCCATCACCATAGCGGCATGACGCAATTCTTCAGGCAGCTGCTCTGCCCTGCGATCAAAGCGAATAACGGCGCTTTTTACGCGCGGGGGCGGGAAGAAATTACCCTCGGAAACGGCGAAGCGGCCATGATACTCAGCCAGGAGGCCCAACTTCACTGTATAAGCACCGTAGTTCTTCGTGCCGATTTTGGCACACATGCGATCGGCAACTTCCGCTTGAACCATTACCGTTTGACTCTGCAACGACTCATAGCGTTCAAAGAAATCGAGCACGATGGTAGCGGCCACCGCATAGGGTAGATTTGCTGCAAGCTTAGTAGGAGCAAAAGGAACCTGATCGGGGCTTACCGCCAATGCATCACCTTGGATCAGGGTAAACCTGTCAGCCCACTCAGCACAGGTTTCCGCCAAAACGGCTGGTAGGTCGGTATCCATTTCGATAGAAGCAACCTGACCCGCGCGCTGAAGCAAAGCAACAGTAAGCGTTCCGATGCCAGGACCAACCTCCAAGACCTTGTCTTCAGGGCCCAACTCAGCCAAATCGCAAATATGCTGCACGATACCATCGTTGATAAGGAAATGCTGTCCCAACGCCTTTTTCGTCATAAGGCCATGAGCTTCAAGAACAGCGCGCGTTTCTGCCACGCTTGCTAAATATGATAGCTTGCCCATCAGGCAACACCCCACTTTCCCAAGTGTTCACGCTTGAGACGATCAATCCCAATAAGAGGAACCGTTTCTTCAATAGCAAAACCCGCAAGGGCCATAGATGACCGAACGCTAGCAACCAAAGGCTCGTAACCATGCGGATCGCCGCCATCACCCACCACAAACAACGACAAAGGACGCTTTGCTGGCAGCGGCTCCCCTCTCTTCCGTCGCTCAAGATAGGGCCAGAAGAACGGTTGCAACCTATCCAACACAGCTTTCAGCTGGGAGGGAGCACCCGCAAAGTAAATGGGCGATACCAAAAACACTCGCTCCGCCGTATCCAGATCGTCTATGAACTGGGTCATATCGTCTTCGATAATGCACCCATCGTTCGTCTTGCAGAACTCACAACCATTGCAGCCAGAAACATCCATGCAGCCCACCTCATACTCAACAAGGTCCACCTCAGGATAACTCTGCTCAATTGACATTTTCAGCATGCGAATAATGCGTGCACATTTGCCATTCAGACGAGGAGAGCCGTTTATTACAACCCACGTGCCCATTTAGGCCCCCGCAAGCAAATCGGCATTTGCACGTTGCCATTGCGTAGGCTGCCGATCAAGCAATCCAAGCGCATTGCCATACATCTGCCCCAAGAGATATTCCCGTTCCGCCTGCGTTTCCGCGCCCAAAACCTCGAGCAGCTTTTCAGCCGTGAACACCACATGGGCTGGACCGCAGTCGACACCACGCATGGGTTCAGGTGTCATATAAGGACTGTCGGTTTCGGTGAGGAGAAGATTACGAGCAACCTTGGTTGCGGCAGATCGCACCTCGTCGGCCTTTTTGAAAGTGATAGGGCCGCCATACGCAATGTAGCAACCGTGCTCCGCCCATGGAGCAAGCGCTTCAGCGTCCAAATTAAAGCAATGCAGCAATACCCCATTCTTTGGGAATCCTTCATCTTCCAGGATTGCCAGGCCCTCTTCATGGGCTTCACGCATATGCAGGATAAGCGGAAGACCAGCAGTTTTAGCAAGCTGAACCTGACGACGGAATACGCCGCGCTGCACGGCACGAGGAGAAAGGTCGTAATGGTAATCAAGGCCTACTTCGCCCAAAGCGCAGACGCGAGGATCTGCCAAGCGCCGCATCAACGTGCGCTCCATACGCACATCCCACATCCTGGCGTTGTGGGGATGCACACCCATAGCGATACGCAGATGAGGAATGGCGTCCTTGCAAGAACCCAAGCCAGCTTCCTCAAGAATGCCTTGAGCATCTTGCTGCCACGCTTCCAAATTGTCGAAGGTGGTGTGGCTGTCTTCAGCAGGATCGCACATAGCGCACACGAAACGCACGTTATGATATGCACATTTAGCCAGTTCAGCAGCTGGATTCTTGAGCATTTCCAGATGTGCATGCGTGTCGGCAACCAAACCAGGCAAAACAGGTGCAGCCACTTCACGGTACTTGTGATGCTTGCGTTTCTGAAAAAAGGAAACGCTGAACGCCCCCTCTTCAACAAAAGCGGCGTTCAGCGATTGCGTTTCCTCGGTCATGATAACGGCCGTTTCCTGCTATTCGATGGAAAGATCGATGGCGTCAGCATCCAGACGAGGATAGAGCGGATCGCCCACGGCAACGGCAGAACCAGCCTCAAGCTGACCCCATACCGAAGCAGCTTCAATATCGGTGATTGCGAAGATATCTCCCAGACCCAGACGATTGAAAACCTCAGCAGAAGTGTTGGGCATGAACGGAGCCATGTACAACGCAATAATGCGGATAGCCTCCAGCGCGTTATAGATTACTGCAGCAAGCTCATCGGCGGTTTCTTCGCTCTTTGCCAGATTCCACGGTGCGGAATCTTCAACATACAGGTTTACGCGGCTAGCCAACTTCTGAACGGCAGCGGCAGCATTGGTGAAATCGACCTGACCCATGCACTTGTCGTATTCGGCGTACAGTTCGTCAGCGATCTCGCGCAGCGGGTTTTCCTCGGCGCCAGCAGGTGCCGCGGGAACCTTACCCTCGAAATACTTCTTGGTCATGTTGAACACGCGACTGCACAGATTGCCCCACGTATTGGCAAGATCAGCGTTGTATACCTGAACCATGCGCTCGATGGAAATCGAGCCGTCATGACCGAACTGAACGTCGGAAAGGAAATAGTAACGATACGCATCAACGCCGAACACCTTTACCAAATCGGCAGGCTTTAGCGCATTGCCCTTGGACTTCGACATCTTTTCGCCCTTGGTGAGCAGGAAGCCGTGTCCGAATACCGTATGGGCGACCGGCAAGCCAGCAGCCATCAGCATTGCAGGCCAGATGACACAATGGAAGCGCGTGATATCTTTGCCTACGAAGTGGTACTGCATAGGCCAACGCTGCTCGAATTCGCCTGCGCGCTCTTCACTGCCGTAGCCGATGCCGGTGAAATACGCCAGCAAAGCATCAGCCCAAACATAGGCAACATGACCTTCATCGAAAGGCAGCGGAACGCCCCAATCGAAGGTAGAACGGGAAATGGAAAGGTCCTTCAAGCCGCTTTTCACAAAGGAAACAATTTCATTCTTACGGGTTTCAGGACGAATGAAATCGGGGTTTTCCTCATAGAACTTCAGCAACGGTTCCTGGAATTCGGAAAGCTTGAAGAACCAATTTTCTTCGCCGCCAGCTTTCTGAACAGGGCGCTTGCAATCAGGGCACACGAATTCGCCTTCGTCGTTCTTCAGAAGGTCGCTTTCGTTGTAATAGGTTTCCTCATGAACGCAATACCAGCCCTCGTAGGAACCCTTGTAGCAATATCCCTTGTCGTACAAATCCTGCCAGAACTTCTTAACCGTTTCAGCGTGACGAGGCTCGGTGGTGCGAACAAAGTCGGTGTAGGTGATATCGAGCATGTCCCAGCAATCGCGGAAGGCGGGCTCCATGGAATCGCACCAATCCTGAGGCGTCATGCCCTTTGCCGCTGCCGTATCGGCAACCTTCTGGCCATGTTCATCCATACCGGTTACAAAGGCAACGTCATAGCCATTCATGCGCTGATAACGCGCAACTGCGTCGGCAGCGATGGTGGTATAAGCGGTGCCCAGGTGCGGTGCCGCGTTAACGTAGTAAATGGGAGTGGTGAAGGAATAGGTTCCCTTGCTCATGCTCATGCTCTCTTTCTTGGCGAAAACGGCTGATGATGCCGCCTGCCGCTTCAGATTACTTGCTTGTTCTGCGCCCTTTTGGCACAGCGTATAACTGAATTATTTTAGCACGAGAAAAGCTGCGGCACTCACGCGTACCAGAGAGATTGCTTACCGCGGATTCAAAATGCGCTCACGCTGCTTCCAATCGGGCATCACCTTGGTCATAAGGGCCTTAAAGCCAGCGCCATGGTTTGGCTCCAGCATATGACACAGCTCGTGAACCACCACATACTCAAGGCATTCCGGAGGGAAGAGCGCGAGGCGAATGTTTATACACACCCGCCCCGTTTCAGGCTGGCAGCTCCCCCCACCTGCTTTTCATGTTGCGATAATCAAGCTTCTGCACGCGCACGCCCAGAATGCGCTCCCATTCGGCAACCAGCGGCGGAACACACGCCTTCACCACTGTGCGCCATTGCTCGATTTCTTCCCTCGATGCTCTTTCGGCGCGAGCAGCTGGAGAGTCTACCTGTTTCGCTTGCTGAGTCCGAATCCAATCAGCCTTCGACCGAACGAATTCGCTTATACGGGCTTTGCTGGTACCGAGTGGCGCCGACAACGTTACTTCACCCGTCGATTTCACCTGCAAGCGAATGCTTTTCATGCGCTTTAGCGTGACATGAACGTCGCTGCCATTAACTTGCAGGGTGTATGTCGTAAACGAAGCCATGCGTATCTTCCTTGAGGAGTGGGCGGGAAAATAGGGACAGGCGCAATTTCCCCAGTCCCCGATTGGGATACCGACATTAAAAGTGGGAAAATGTACCTGTCCCTATTTCCCCAAGACGAAAACCCTAGCGCTTCACGCGCATGCAGCGCATAGCGTTGAGGATGGCCAGGATGGCCACACCCACATCGGCGAACACCGCAAGCCACATGGTAGCCAAACCAACAGCAGCCAATACCAACACTGCAAACTTCACACCAAGCGCAAAGACGATGTTCTGCCATACGATGCGCATGGTTTTGCGAGCTATGCGAATCGCGGAAGCGATCTTGGAGGGCTTATCGTCCATCAGAACAATGTCTGCCGCTTCAATTGCCGCATCGGACCCCATTGCGCCCATGGCAATGCCAATATCGGCGCGGGTGAGCACCGGCGCATCGTTGATGCCGTCTCCCACAAAAGCGAGCTTTCCCTTTTCGGACGTTTCGCCAAGCAGGCGCTCCACCTGGTTGACTTTATCTTCCGGCAGAAGCTTGCCATGGTACTCATCGAGTCCGAGTTTTTCGGCAACGGCCTTTGCAACCTCGGCGCGATCGCCCGTGAGCATGACTGTCTTCTTAACGCCAGCAGCATGCAAACGCTTGATGCATTCGGCGGCGTCTTCTTTAACCACATCAGCAATAATGATATGACCTGCATATTTACCATCAATTGAAACATGAAGGATGGTGCCGGTAAGCTCGCAGTCGTGGTAAGCGATACCTTCTTCACGCATCAGTTTATCGTTGCCCACCAGAACCACGCGCTCATCAACCACCGCACGAACGCCATGGCCGCCTTCCTCGCGAACATCAGCAATACGGCTCTGATCGATTTCACCCGTGAAAGCCTCCTTGACGGAAACGGCAATGGGATGATCGGAATACGCTTCAGCATGGGCAGCAATGGAAAGGATAAGGTCGGGGTTAACCTCTGCTGCAGCATCGGGATGCACGGCAACCACGTTGAAACTGCCATTGGTAAGCGTGCCCGTCTTGTCGAACACCACCGTTTCGGTATGAGACAGCGCTTCCAGGTAGTTGCCACCCTTCACCAAGATGCCCAGACGAGAAGCGCCGCCAATACCGCCAAAGAACGAAAGCGGGACTGAGATAACAAGAGCGCAAGGGCACGAAACAACCAAGAAGGTCAAACCGCGCTCAATCCAATCTGACCAACTTTGACCGAACAGCAACGGAGGCAACACAGCCAGCACAAGAGCACCAATGGTAACAATGGGCGTGTAGTAGCGCGCAAAACGCGTAATGAAGTTTTCGGTCTGAGCTTTCTTTTCGCTAGCACTTTCCACCAGCTCAAGAATGCGCGAGACCGTGGATTGCTCAAAGGGCTTGCTCACTTTCACCGTAATCTTGCCCGTCATGTTCACGCAACCGGAAATCACTTCAGCGCCCTCCTCCACATGACGAGGTACGGATTCTCCGGTAAGCGCAGCAGTGTCGAGCTGAGTGGAACCCTCCACAATGGTGCCGTCAAGCGGAACGCGCTCGCCGGGCTTCACCACGATTTCATCGCCTACGCCAATTTCGTACGGATCGACCTGAACAAGCTTGCCATCACACATAACGTTGGCGAAGTCGGGGGCGATGTCCATCATGTCAGCGATGGACTGACGCGATTTGCCCACGGCGTAGCCCTGGAACAGCTCACCCACCTGATAGAAGAGCATTACCGCTGCACCCTCGGCCATATGAGGCTGAGAATCCGGAAATAGAACCAGGGCAAATGCGCCCACCGTTGCAATGGTCATCAGAAAGTTCTCGTCGAACACCTGGCCGTTGCCAATGTTGCGCGCCGCCTTCAGCAGCACATCGTAACCTGCAATAAGGTACGGGATAAGGAACAAGACGAATTCAAGGTACAGCGCGTTCGTTTCCCCGCCAACGTACTGCGCAAGCGGAACAAACTCCGTAACCGCGAATACCGCAGCAAAAATGGCGAGCGCCGCAACAATACGGTTTCGCGTCCTTTTCTGCTTTTTATTCATGCAAATCCCCTTCGTAGCGTATACAGGCGCATCAGGCCTTGGTAGGCCGGATGCGCCGCGTTTGGTTTTTGTTTAAAATCTCGCAGAATTTGGTGGCAACAGCAGCAGTGTTTCGACGAACGCTGAGGGCCCGAAAAAGACGGACCAGCATACATGGTGCTTCGGTCAATCGAAAGCACCGATACTGCTGAAAACGACGCACAGCGCCAGCGCGCTTTCGAGAAGAAACGATAGCCGGCAGACTATCGCAAAATGACCATGTCGGGCTCGATCTTGTGGCAGATCTTTTCGGCTTCATCCAAAATCGCATCGAGCTTTTCGGGGTCAGCATCGATTACCAACTTCTGAGTCATGAAGCTCATCGATGCCGTATTTACGCCGTCGATCTTCTTGATAGCGTCCTCCATCTTTGCAGCACAGTTGGCGCACTCAAGATCCTGCAATTTGAATACCTTACGCATGGCTATTTCCTTTCCTGAAAAGATTCCCCTTTGGGCAGACAGCCCGCACAGTGGTCTGTCTATTCACAGATATGCGTCATTCCCTGGGCAAGCATCGTGTGCACATGGTCGTCAGAAAGCGAGTAGATCACGTTCTTCCCATCGCGCTTCGCACGAACCAAACGGCTTTGCTTCAAGGTTCGCAACTGATGAGAAACCGCACTTTGAGTCGCACCAATCTCCTCAGCCAGATCGGCAACACAGCGATCCTTCGTCATAAGGGCGTAGAGGATTTTGATGCGCGTGGTGTCGCCAAACACCTTGAACAAATCGGCCAAATCGTAGAGCAGTTCTTCATCGGGCATCATGTCGACGGCTTCATCGGCAGCATCGCAGCCGCAGCCACAAGCGCTTTCGATTTCTGAAGAGACGCTACGGTGAGCTTGCTTTGCTTCGTCCGGTTCCTCTTCGACCATCTTTGATCCTTTCACATGTGAACAACTGTTCATATGATAAACCGTGAATTAGTTATCGTAAAGAGCAAAAGATACTGTTTCGAAAAGAAAGGGATGCCGGATAGGAGTGTCGAGGATGATCTTGGATGCTCTTTTGAGAATAAGAAAGGCCGCAACTCGTAGTGACCCGCATCTCTCGATCTAGGTTTTTCATTTATTAACCCAAATCCGAAAGCACGGTTCACGCAGAAGCTGCGGCCTGCCGATAACCTAAAATAAAGCGTTTACTCGCCCTTCTGTAAAGACCTACTCCCCTTTTCGCACCTTGCGAGCAATTTTGTCAGCGACAGAAAGCGCCTCACGGCGATCCGTGCCCCAGAAGGAAATAGACACCATGCCGGCACCGACATGACTGCCAATGGTAGCACCGATGTTGTGCTTGATGACCGTGATGGATTCGTCTTGCTTGGCGAGCAGCTCGCAAACCCTGTCGGCGTCTTTTTCCGAATCGGCGTGGCCAATAAGAGCAAAGTTACTGTTTTCGGCATGGGCCTTTTCGTAGAAGGATGCCAGCTGCTTCAAGCCCTTCTTGCGACCATGAGACGCTCCTGCCAGAGAAAGCTTGCCATTGGTGTCGAAATTCAGCAGCGGCTTCAAGTCAAGCTTGGAGCCTGCAAAAGCGACCGAAGCGGGAATGCGGCCACCACGATGAAGGGCATCGAGGTCGTCAACCATGAACAGGGTCTGCACGAAATAGCGTGCTTCTTCCGCCCAGGCAACCATCTCTTCGGCGGTAAGCCCACTTTCACGCTGACGCAAAGCCTCCAGCACCAACAGGCCTTCAGGAGTAGAACCGATAAGAAGATCTACGATATAGATAGGCGCTTCGGGGTGTTCGGCTTTCAGCTGGCTCCAAATGGCATAAGCCGTACTGTAGTTGCTGGAAAGCCCGCTGGAAAAGCAGAGGTATACCGTGGGAACCCCTGACTCAATAGCATCGCGGAAAGCGGCTTCCGTTTCGGCGGGCGCAACCTGCGAGGTGCTTGGAGTGGCGCCATTTCGAATGTTGTCGTAGAACTCCTTGGGGGTTACGGACTGATAGAAATCGTCCTTGAACGTTTCATCGTCAATGATGTAGTTGAAATCGATCAGCTGAACACCCTCTTGCTGGACGAGCTCCAACGGAAGATCGCAACAAGAGTCGATGATGAGATTGCACTGAGCGGACACGGTGTCCCCTTTCAAAAAAATGCTTACAGCAACGCAGCAATAATGCTTTTCGAAGCGCTATTTTATCCCAGGCATTAGGGGGAAATAGGGACAGGTACCGTTTTCCCACTTAAGAGGCAGAGTGCTTCGTGTTGCAGGGTTCGCAAGCGGCCCTGCTTTTTGCGCTATACCTGAGTGGGGAAACGGTACCTGTCCCTATTTCCCCATTTAGCAAACCCTCTCTTGACTATAAGTTAAGCTATGCTAACTTGCTTCTTGAAATCAATAGCGCGGCCGACCAAAAATCAGTAACCCCGTCGGCCAAAAAGCAAGGAGCAACTTATGAGCAACGTGGCAATCGTATATTGGAGCGGTACTGGCAACACGGAAGCCATGGCCGATTTCGTAGCTGAAGGCGTAGAGGCAAAGGGCGGCACAGCAACCATCATCCAGGCAGCAGATTTCGGAGCAGAGCGAGTACCCGAATTCGATACCTTCGCCTTCGGATGCCCCGCTATGGGCGACGAAGAACTGGAAGATACCGAGTTCCTGCCCATGTATGACGAGGTTGAGCCCCTGATGGCAGGTGAAAAAGTTGGCTTCTTCGGCTCGTACGATTGGAACAATGGCGAATGGATGGACTACTGGATGCAGCGGGCTGAAGAAGCCGGAGTGCAGCCCGTGGAAACCGTAATTGCCAAGGACTACCCCGACGATGAAGCGGCTGAAGCATGCCGTCACCTGGGCGAACTTCTAGCCTAGAGACATTCGGACCGGGGGTCTGAGGCTGACAGCTCCCTACGATTGACAATGGGGAGCCCGGAATCAAACCGAGCTCCCCATCTTGCATTAGCGTTGCCTCTTACGCAGCACCACCATGATGGTATTAAGGTACTCGAGCGCACCAGCCTTCACTGCCGAAGCATCGCATCGTGCATACTCGTTGTCGCATAAAAGCCAATCTGCCCACGCTTCCTCCGTGCACTGCATTTCCCGAATTCCTAAGATGTCGGCATTTTCCGATTGCTCAAAAATAGCCTTCCACCAGGGAATATCGTGGATATAATCCAGCTGATCGGGCGTCCACGACTCAAGCAGGCATGCCGGCGGATTTTCGTGGCAATCTTGCTTCATGCCGGGGAAGCACAGTGCGACGATCCCACCACGCTTCACATACGGCAGAAGCTTTGCATCCAAATACTCCGCGCTGCGGCCGAAATAGTTATACGAATCAATGCTCACCACCGCATCGAAGAATTCTTCCGCAAAAGGCAGCCCTTCCGAAGCATCGGCCTTGATGGGAACGATTTGGAGATTGGTCAATCCGAGGGTTTCGAAAAACGCATATTTTCGGTTGGGTTGCTCCAAAGATCAGCAGCGTACGCCACGCATCCGAACTCCCTGGCCAACAATGCTGTGGTTATTCCGGTCCCACTGCCCAAATCCAACACGACGGAACTTGAAGAAGTAGTCTCACTACCGACAATCTCGTTGGCGGTTAGAATCATCTCTTCGCATAACTTGAGTGGATTGGGCCCCATTATTTTGGACAAAACAATATCTTGCGAGAAGCCGTTCGCTTTTGGGAACTGCATGGTTATTTCCTTTTCTATAAAGAACGTATTGGCGAATCAAAAAAATAAGCTGAACGAAGCGCGCAATAAAAAAACGCAGCAGCACATGAGCCGCACCCATTGATGGCTACAGAAAAAGCCTCATGAAATGGAGGCGAGCTGCGAGACAATAAGCCATTTCGAGACGATATTTCCAATTCGCACCGGTGGGAGCACCCACGAAATGGACCGCAAGCGTTCTATTCAGTTGCGCGTTCTTTATAGAACAATGACCAAAAAGACATCCCCTTTTAGGATTTCATAAATGCACAATAAGCCTTTGCTTAAAACCAGTATGGCACGCAGCGAACTCACTTGCAAAAGTTTGCCATGGTTCACTAAAAACGATAGAGTTAGCCTCATCTAACGATAACTGCGCTGCACCAGCTTAAAAACACCATCAAACCGCGGCCGGCCATAAAGAGGAACCCATGGCAACCAACAACACGCCCTACTTGGAAGTTGCCCAACTTTACAAGCATTACGGCGAAGGCGAAGCGAAGGTTACCGTATTGCGCGACATATCAACGCGCATCGAAAAGGGGCAGATCTACGTGCTGCTGGGCCTTTCGGTGCCTATTTTCCTGATATTCATATATTTGTTAACGAAAACGGTTATCGACCGCAGCGCGCGGGCCATCAGCTACATGAAGGTGTTCGGCTACCGCGATGGCGAGACAAACAAGCTGTATATCCGCTCCATCACCTGGACCGTTGTTGTTTCGCTGGGCGTGCCTGCCGCTGATCATCGGTGCGTTGGGCTCGGTATTCAAGGCCATGCTGATGAACTACAGCGGCAACATCGTGATTTACGTGCCGCCCGCCGCCATGGCGGAATGTGTGCTGGCTGGGCTGGCAACGTACGCTGTGGTGGCGTTCCTGCACACCCGCCGCATCAAGCGCGTGCCGCTAGCCCTGGCACTGAAGGTGCAGGAGTAGCGGGAGCTGTATAAATTGCACCTGCTCCCATTTTTGCATCCTGCCCCAAACCTAATAGCAGAACTGGCTTAAGTCGGCATCACGCAGGAAAGCTCGTTCGGTTCCTTCGGCTTCTTCGGTTTCCATGAAGATGAAGCCTAGTGCGCCGGTAGCTTGCGCATCGAACTTATGGAACGCCTGCAGTCCGCCGAAATGAGCAAGAAAGGCATCGTAATCGAAGCTTACCTTACCCGCGGCAAGCTGCTCCGGCGCAGGGATGTAGCCCATGCAATACAGCTTGCCTTCCCTGCCCGTAAACAGATTTTCCCAGTTGGGGCGTATGTTTTGCAGGAAATAATCGTACGTATGAAAGCCGTAGGCATGGTAGGCAATTTCCGTTCCGCAGATTCCCGCAAAGCGCAACGGATTGAATTCGATGGGCGTGATAACGCCGTTTTCCATGCGCGTTTCTACATGCACGGGGAAGTTCTTCGCATCCACGTATTCGTTCACTTCGTTCAGCCACGCCTCAAATGCGGCACCGTGCTGGCGGATAACCGATGCGCCCGTTATGTACAGGCGGTCGGTAGTGTCAGCCGCGTTGGCGAATTCATGGCGCAGCACATCCAGCACCACTGCCTTGCCGCTTTCATCGAAGTACGCATCCACCGCGTATTCGGTGCCGCCCAAATATGATTCGATGATGAACGAGCCTTCACCCAACGCACTTTCCGTATAGCGCGAACGCCACACCGCCAAGTTCTGCTGGATGTCGGCCAAGGCCGCATCCCACTGGGCGCGGTTCTGTACCACGTATACGCCCACGCTGCAGTACCCCACCGCGGGCTTCAACACGAAGGGCGTTTTAAGCTCGTCGAAATCCACGGAAGCAAGTTGGCTGGTGGACACATCGCGGTATTCCAGCTGCGGGTACATGGGTGCCAAAAGCTTGCGCATAAGCGCCTTGTCTTTGAATGTGGCAACGGTTTTGGCTATGCCTTCGTCTTCGATGTTTTCCGCAATCCACGAAAAGGTGTTTTCGGACGTGCAGATAAGGCGCCCACCTGCGTTCACCCGTTCGGCAAACTGCCGGCTTTCCAGAACGTTGATGTTGTGATGAGCAGCGATTTTACGCGCCATATCATTTACCAGCACCGGTTCCTGCGTGCGTACCAGGCATTCGATAAGTTCAGGCGCAGCAAAGGGCTCGTCAACAATCATCATGGGCAGGTTCCTTTCAAACGAGCGAGATGACATGTGCACAGCTATGCGGTTAAACGCGCAGCACTGTGTGAAACCACCTTACTACCACAAGGGTACCGCGTGCTTAAAACGCGGCGAATGATGAGCGCGAAAAGACGCGTTGCCCTTCGGGCTCATTTTTTTACCCGTTTTTAAGCACTTTTTCAGGGGTTAAAACCAACGGATTATGCAATCAAGCGATAACCCAGGGAAAGGAAACCCCATGAATGCGAAACATGCCCGCAGAAGCGCTTCGAATGCATTCCGCGCATCGAACCCAACCAACACTGCAACCGCACGTACCAAGGTGAGTGCATCGCCTGCCGCGAAGATGACCAGTCTTGTTTTGGCGGCTGGCCTGGCGCTGCCCACCGTTATGCCCGCACTTGCCCACGCAAGCGAAACTCCGGCCGAAGGAAGCACCACTTCCCTTTCTGCAGCTGCCGATTACGGCAACCGCACCGCTGCGGCACTCATACGCCAGGACCTGCAGAAGGCCAAAACCACAGCTGAGCTCCAAGCGGTGCTGGCTGCAGCGCAGAACGCCTACAATGCCTCGAAAGCAGAATTCGACGAAGCGGCCCAACCTTACAACAAGGCCTACGCCGCACAGGAAAGCGCACAGCAGGCCTACAACAACGCTGCCGCAGCAGCAACTGACGCACGAACCAGCGCGGACAACGCACTCGATGCGCAAATTGCCAGCGCGCAGGCTTCTGCCGACGAATACGGCAAGCAGCTTTCCGAAGCGCGCACGGCCCTTTCCGCAGCAAAGGCCGCCGCAACCGAAAAGCAACAAGCCTACGAAACTGCCGTGACGCAGGCAAGTGCGGCTGCAGAAGCCTTGAAACAGGCCAAGGCCGCTGCAGCAGAAGCCACACCGGAAGCATTGGCTGCAGCTCAGAAGAACCTGCAAGATGCTGAAGCCGCCGCAAACCAGGCAAACCAGAGCCTGGCCAACGCACAGGAAAGCTTGAAAGCCGCTCAGGCAACCGTGGCCAAGACGCAGCAGACGGCAGAACAGGCAGCCGAGAAACTTTCAGCAGCTAAAAGCGCAAAATCTGCCGCCGATGCTGCCGTTACACAGGCAAATAATAACCTTGCTGCCGCAAATAGCGCTCTCGAAGCCGCAAAGGGAGGCGTTTCCAAAGACGCCCTGGCAACAGCCCAAGCCAAAGTTGATTCCGCACAAGCCGAACTTGATGCAGCAAAGGTCAAGCAGGCCAAGGCATCCGATGCGGTAAGCACCGCAAAAAGCGCCGTTGCCAACGCCGAGCAAGCCGTAAGCGAAGCACAAGCCGCCGCCAACGCCAAGAAGGAAACAGCTTCCGCTGCCGCAAGCAAGGTTGAAGCGGTAAAAGCAAACGTAAAGGAGGCTGAGCAGGCACTTTCTGATGCTCAGGCCGAAAACGCCGCTGCTGTTTCCGCCAAGAAGCAAGCCGATGAAGCGGTAACTACCGCCGAAGCCGAGAAAGCCGGCGCCGATACTGCTGTGAGCGAGGCCCAGGCAAACAAGGATGCAGCAGACGCTGCCGTTGCAAAAGCACAAGCCGAAGTGGACCGCATAAATGCTTCCATCGATGCCGCCACCGAACAGGCAAAGCAAGGGTCGCTGGGTTTCGTGAATTGGATGCTCCAGAAGGAAGGCCTTTCCGAAAAGCAGCTGCACGACCTTACCACCGCCAAAGAGACGATTGAGAAAGCGCAGGTAGAAAGCTTCGACGGCTGGGCTGGCGGCGATAACATCGACTGGCTGCCCGAGGAACGCAACAACATGGTTACCGTGATTGGCGACGAAAAGGACGCAACCAGCCTTGCCAACCTGCAGAAGTCGATCGAGGTTATGAAGCGTATCAACGAACTGCGCGCAACGGACAACAATTTCGTGGGCGAAATGCAGCGCAACGCTTCGCTTACCAACTTCTACCTTATGGCCGTAGCGCAAACCGGTGCCGACCGAGCCGCGGGCTTGCTGCGCCATTCGAGTTTGAAAACCAGCTGTGAAAACCTGGCGTTCGGCTACGCAAACGACCCAACCGTTGGCTGGTACAAGAAGGAAAAGAAGGTGTTCGATTCCATCAAAAATCAGCTTGACATTACAACAATCGACAACGCCACACTGAAGCAGATACGGGCGGAAGCAAAAACGCAGAACAAAGAAATTGGCCACTATGTCAACCTGTTCTACTCCACCGATCAGGTAATGGGCGTGGGCTTCACGCAGTACCAGAACACGGCCTGCTACAACGCATCGCCAATGACGAGTTATGAGAAGCGTTCGCTGGGATACACCGTGGAAGAGTTCGAAGCCATGTTGAACGAATACCTGGCGTTCTTGAACAACCCGGCAAACGGGCTTGAGGAAGCGAAGGCTGCACTTGATCAGAGTAAGTCGCAGCAGGAAGCTGCGGGTTCGGAGCTTACCGCCAAGCAGATCGCTGCAAGCAGCGCCGCAAACGATGTAGCCGCCGTGAAGGAGGCTCGGGAGAAAGCAGCAGACGCAGTTACCGCATCAGAGCAGAACATCGCCGGCAAGAAGCAGACAGTAAGCGATGCCCAAACATCCGTGAATCAGGCGCAAGGAGAACTGGCCCAGGCAAATGAACAGGTTACTGCCGCCGACGAAGCCGTTTCTGCCCAACAGGCAGCCCTTTCCCGATCAAAGGATGCGCTAGTCCAGCGCGAGGCTGAGCTTGCAGCAGCTGGCAACGAAGTTGATGCAGCTGAAACATCAAGGGATGCAGCGCAGGCCGAGCTTGCCAGCCTTTCCGCCGATCTGGCCACAGCCCAGGCTAACTACGATGCCGCAGTTGCAGCACAACAGGAAGCGGTTGACAGGCAGAACGCCGCTGCCGATGCCCTTTCTGCAGCGCAAGCCGAAGCAAACGCCGCTGATGCCGACCTTCAGCAAGCAAAGGACGACGAAGCCTTGCGGCAGAACGCTGTTGCGGCAGCCAAAGCCAGCGCCGATGCAGCCAGCAAGACGCTGACCGATGCCCAAGATGAAAGCAATCGCTTGAACAGCTTGGTCGAAAACGTCAAGCAAGCCAAAACCAACAGCACTGAAGCGGAAACTGCAGCAGTAACCGCGCAAACCGAGGCAGATGAAGCCGCCCATGCCGTGGCGGCAGCCGAGGCAACCGTTGCCCAGCAGCAACAGGCAGCGGACGATGCCAACGAATTCCTTCAGGCAGCAAAGAGCATCGATGCCAGCAGTGCCTACGCCAACGGCATCGCCGATACGCGCTTCAGCCAGCTCAACCAACTGTACGCCAAAGCGCGCAATGCCCAGGCCGCAGCCGATGCCGCCAAGCAGGAGCTTGAAGCAGCCAAAGAAGAAACCGGCCGCCATTCCGAGCGCTACGTAACTGCCTTACTGGACTACCAGGAAGCAACGGAAAACCTGCGCAACGTGCAAGCTGCCTACGATGCAGCGCTGGCGAAGGAGCAGGCGCAGCGTGAAACGGCCGAAGCACAGGCGAAACAGCAGAACAAAACAGCAGATAGCGAAACGGTTTCCCGAGCAAGCTACCAACAACCCTCAAGCAAGCAAACGGCAGCAACCGCCACAGCCCAGGCAGAGTTCGCATCACCCAAAACCGCCGATAGCGCAGCCACCGACACAGCGGCCGCCCTGGCCGCAGCAGGCGTCGGCGCCACTCTTCTGGCAAGCTCCCGCAAACATCGCCACGCCAAGAATATGAGGTAACGCACCCACTCGTAATCAACAAAGGGGCGGCCTTCCACATAGGAAGGCCGCCCCAACGTTCAACTTAGCTCATAACCCAACGCCCTGTGCAGCCGCACCGAAACAAGCCCAAAACGGTCGCTTACCAAGCTAAGCCGGACCAACCCTGCGTTGCCCAAGCATCCGCGCCACCTACTTTTTCAACGCCGAAGCGATGCCCAATTCCTGAATGCGCATCCCCACCTGTTCAGGCTCAAGAATACCCTCATCCATGCACCTCCGCACAAACAGGGCTCCCTTACACTCCCTCAAATCGTCGTCCACCTTATGCTTGAAAGCGGGATAATTGCGCAAGCAGCTTCGCACGCGGCTGGCACCCGATTCCCCGCCGGCCCTGCCGTACACCTGCTGGGAAATTTCCGCCACAGATAGCCCTTGCTCCAAGAACAGCCTCCTGGCAAGATCCCGCTCATCCTTCACGCGCTTGTTCTTCGCATTGGTTTTGCATTTCTCACTGCAGTATTTCCGCGGCTTTCCGCGCCCCTTCAAACACGAAAAGCCCCTTCCGCACGCTTCGCAGTAGCCTACTTCAACCTGCCCCAGCTGATGGGCGAAGCGATACCACAGGTAGCTGATGTAATTGGGGAACACCATGAAGTTGTCCGTTTCAGAGGATTTGAACAAATCAATTGTCACACCCGAAAGGTGAAGCGAGGCGATGGCATGCACCAACTTCTGCAGGTGAAATGTATCGCTGGAGCAAAACGACGCGCTGTTCACCTCAAACGACCCATCAAAAACCGTTTCCCCTTTTGCGGCATCAGACACATCTATGCCCAAATAGGCAGCCTGATCCAGCAGGGCTTCGTGAGCATCAGGCTGCAATTCCAAACTACTGTTCAGCGACGCAGAAAAGCTTTCGTAAGCAGCTAAAAAATCACCCAACGTCATTTCTCTGGAAAGCGCAAACAGATCAATTACCAGAGTGGTTCTATCCCCTTCTTCGTAGCCGACGAACACGTAATCGTAGTTCCCGTTGGAAACGTAACTTTTCACCAGCGGAAAGGTCGTTTCACTAGGGAAGATAGCCTTTGCGGTTTCCTCATCGATAGCAAATGACAAGCTGAATAGCGCAAACTCTTCATTCCTTTTGCCGCCCGTAAGCATGCTTTTAGAAATAGCAACCTTCCGCTCGTCGCACAAAGCGTCAAAACATGCTGGATTGGCCTGAGCGGAATTCACAACCGACTGAACACCAAGTACAGCGCTAACCAGGAAGGATTCGGCAATCCATTCCTTCACCAGCTCCGATTTTGCAGGGCCAAAAACCGGGCCAGTTTTTCGCGCCAAGTCTTCAAGCCGAACATGGTCAACGTGCAATTCGTTTTTAGGGCTTACCTCCGTAAAGAAGGCAAATTCATCCAGGGTTACCTCCTTCGCGGAAGCCTTCCGTGGGCCAGCGGCCGAAGAAGCCACATTGGGGAACGAAAAACGGATACAAGGGTTTTTACCAAGGGAACCCGTTTCACACACGGCATCCGTAACCAGATACTGCCCATAGGCGGTACGCAATTGGTCAAGCAATTCCATCTTTGCCCCTTTCCGCATAACATCATTTTTTTACCCCTTTTTAAGTACTTAATTAAAGAGGTATTTAATCAGACAATCCTATTGCAGAGAAAATCTAAGCAGAAGCATTCCAGCAGCTCACATACAAAAACCGCTATTATCTGTAGCATTACCTTCTATAAGGAGTTAACGATGTTTTGCCCTCAATGCGGAAAAGAAATACCTTCCGAAGCGATCTTCTGCCCCTATTGCCGTGCTGAAATCCACAACAACGCAGTAGGCTCCGAACAAGAGAAAGCCTTTAACAACGCAGAGCCCGAACAAAGCATCGAAGGGCAAAGCCTGAAATCTGCCTTGCGCACAAACAGAAAGCGCCCCAAAAGGCTTCTAACGCAAGTTCTTATCGTTGCGCTTGCGCTTGCCCTGGCAACTTCCGTGGCTTACGCAGCGTACTACGTGTACACAAACGTTTGGCTGCCCAGCCAGCAAACGCAGGAACAGCAGCAGCCCGCAGCAGAAGAACCCACTTATACCGTGAATACGGTTATCGAAGAAGTAAGCGTGCCGGATGATCCATACAACTCCCCTGGTCAGCGGAGCAATGATACCTGGGAATACGACCAAATCGTTTCCAGCGTTCAAAGCGATGCGATCGACAACATCAACCGCCGCATTCAAGAAAACATGATAAACGAAGCCGAAGCAACTAGCAGTAGCCCCAATACCGTCGAATCGCTCAACAACGGCGAGTTTGACGACCCTGTTACACTTTCCAAAGGCATCAAGATTTCCTATATGGATAGCAACATCGTATGTTTCTTGGATTCTGGCTATCAAACCGTATGGGGCGTCCACGGTTGGAGCTTCAGGCAAAGTCAAACTTACGATTTGAAAACAGGCGAGCCAATAGACCCCTGGACGGTATTCGGAATGACCAAGGAAGAAGCCATCCACGCCACCGAAAAAGCCGTACGCACCTACCTGGCATCGAACCCCAGCGACATCTACACCACCAGCGAGGCAATCGAGAACATCGAGAGCCGCATAAACAACGATGAGGGCTGGAACTCAAGCAGCTCAGACCAAACATTTTCCCCACTGGTAATCACCAATGAAGGCCTGGTGTACCTAACCGCCCACTACGAACTAGGCAGCTACGCCTTCGGTATCCGCGACATCGTGGTTGCAAGGTTTGATGGAGACAACTCAAAGGTTGGAACCGATATCGGATAAGGGATCAGTAACAGGTTAATTAATTTCCTGCTATGCTAATCATATCTTCAGCATATCTAGAGAGGGCGCGACAATGACAGGCAGGAAGCCAGAGTCAGGTAAAAGCCTAGGAGACCTTTACCCCAAACTGCTTTCAGAGTGGGATTACGAAGCAAATGGCGAAATAACCCCTTTTGATGTTTTCCCGCATTCTGGCAAAAAATACTGGTGGATTTGCCCGATTTGCGGGGGGCACTACTCGCAGCGCGTAGTGAAGAAAACGTCAAAAAGCCCGCAAAAATGCCCATATTGCAGAAACCTCAAGGTTCTCATTGGATACAACGACCTCCAATCCCAATGCCCCGAGCTGGCAAAAGAATGGAGCCCAAAAAACGAGAAAAAGGCGAATGAAGTCAACTGCCGGTCAAAGAAGCCTGCATTTTGGGTATGCGGAAAATGCGGTTTTGAGTATACGGCATCAATTGTCAGCCGAAGCGTCTCTGGGACAGGATGCGCGGCATGCACAAACAAAGCAGTGTGGCCCGGTCACAACGATTTAGCTACGAAATTTCCCCAAATACTCGAAATCTGGGATTTCGACAAAAACGAATTAAAGCCCTGGGAAGTTGTACCGGGGTCAGCCAAATATGCTTATTTCGTTTGTCCTAAAGGCCATCATCACCGTTCACAAATATGCGAAGTAGCCAAATCAATAGCCGAAAGAGGGCGCACATCCTGTAGCAAGTGTTCTTCAAAAAGCTCAGCTTCTGAGTACACGGTTTTGTTTTATATACAAAAGATATTTGGCGATGAGGTAATTCATACGGGAAAGATAGGACCAGAAAAAATCGAAGCAGACATATATATTCCAAGCATTAAAACAGCCATTGAGTACGATGGGATTTTTTATCACTCATCGGAAAAGGCCAAACGCAAGGAGGACAAAAAAGAGCATTCATTTTCAAAACTCGGAATTCGTTTATTGCGAATAAAAGAATCCGATCGAAACGAAAAGACCATTAGCACCATCCGCTTTATCTGGGATAGCTATACGGGCCCAAATTTCACTTGGGCAATAAATGCACTCATCAGCGAAATAGCCCCAAGACCCCTTGGAACCAATTTTGTAGATTTGAATCGCGACCAAAACACTATTCTTAAATACAAAAAAGATATTGAAACGAAGCAAAATCTGCTGCAAACAAATCCCGAAACAGCAGAAAAATGGGACTACCAGGCAAATTACCCACTTAGACCTGAATACTTTACAAGAGGATCAAACTACAAAGTTAAATGGAAATGCAAGAACCATCCTTGGCACCCCTATTCGGCAACGATAAAAAGTCAGGCATGCAATGGGCACGGTTGCCCGTACTGTTCCGGAAGCAAGGTACTTATTGGGTTCAACGACCTCGCAACAACCCACCCAGAGTTAGCAAAAGAACTAATCCCCGAGAAGAACGATGGAATCACAGCGCAAGACATTTCAGCTGGGTCCAACATCCCCATAGTTTGGACCTGCAAAACTTGTGGCAGCGAATGGACGGTAACTCCAAACTCACGAACGAACTCTAAAAGGAAAAATGGAAAGCCGTCTGGATGCAAAAAATGCTCAGGGTTAGCACGCATAGCCGTTCAATGTGTTGAAACCAAAGAAGTTTTTACCAGCTGCAGGGAAGCAGGACGGTCGGTCGATTTAACTACAGGTGGGCAAATCAAATTAGCTTGCGAAAATGCATCGAAAATGGTCCGCGGCTATCATTGGGCATATGTCGAAAATCAAGCTAACTAGGCAAAACGGGCCGCAACAACAGGGGGTCACTTAGCGGGCGTAGCCCCTATCCAGACCCTCGCACCCATGTCGCTCGGTAACCAAGGCTCTATAAACTTCTTTGGGGTTATCTCGTACCAAAAATGCAAGATCTTACGACTCGATGAAATCGATAAGCTTCTTAGCTTGAGCAGCTTTAATGCAATTACCATTGCCGTCAATGGCATCATGCTTCGAATTTTTCACGTTCAAAGCCAATTCTCTACGAATCGAACCTAATCCAGGACTTTAAATGCCCCTGCAATATTAGATTGAGTGTATTTCGGCCCACCGGAAACGCCCAATTCCCTACACGTATCGAGATAGTCTTCCACTGCTTCAATAAAAGCCGATTCAACGCTTTTGGGATCTTCGGCTTCACATGAGATAAACCCATCGACATTCTCAAGACGTCCGTAAATGACCATGTCTTCAATGCTGTATTTCGGTGTGCTTACGAAACTCTTGTACATACCTTCTCCTTATTCAACCAGAAAACTAGCGTTCAAGCTCACGCCTACAAGCCTTTCCATCCTTATCCTGTGCGGAGCGGCCCTCAGCCTGAGAATCGAGCTCCCGAACAAGATTCTGAAGACCTTCCTGGCGATCGTCGGAACAAAGACGGAATAAATCGCAGTCAACCAAACCGGGAATGGGCAATGTCATATCGGGATGCTCCCTATTGAATCTGATCACCGAGCGAAGCACCCAAGCGGCCTGGAAAACAGACCCATCAGGAAAAGTTTCGGGATTGCATGACTTGGCCGAACTCCAAGCTGAAACGTTCAGGGCGCCAGCAAATAACGGATATTTTTCCAGCGCATTCAAAACGTCAACAGCACTCGTTCCATCTTCGACTTTACCATTCCATATCAACGGATAGGGATACTCCTGAACCCTCAACTGGGCTAACGAACCGCTTTTAGGGCCGATAGCTGCATCAAGCCACTTATCGTAGGTCGCGCAGTCGACTAATTCGGAGGCTTGATAAAGCGGACCCGCCTCTTTCTGGATATAATCAGCAAGGCCTTCGTAGTATCTTTGGACCGTTAAGCTTTTTCCTTTCGCGCGCCTCGCTTTCGCTTTTACGCTTTGTAGCTTGCTATTGAATGAGCGTTTCTCGCCAAAGGCAACTCTTTGTCCCATATCGGAACATCTAACTCCCGATTTGCGGATAACCCTTTTGCAATATTGCTGATTAGGTGCTTCAGGAAAGAAAAGGCCGCCGCAATGCTTACATTTTCTTGGAGTTAAACCAGCGTGAAGCGCTGCGCTTAAAACTAAAGAGTAGTACTTAGGAAAAGTATCAATTTCGACCCTTCTGCAGTAATTCGACCACTCACCGTAAACCGCCAGAAGCTCAAAACGAAATTCCGTATCGTTAACCTTTTTCTCAAATGCAATTCCATTACGAAGCAAATAACGCGAATCCGGGAAGCATTGACCCGGCCTGCAATCGCAAATGGTCAAGTATTTTTCAGCAAGCAAAAGCAAGTGCTCCAAGGGAAGAGAGAAAGGCCGGTCTTCGACGCCACCTATTCTCGATTCATAAGCTTCAGTGGCCGTAAGAACCTTATTGCCCAAAGCAACCATATCCCTAAATGAATCGAGCATTTTCTTACCAGACGATGTGCAAAGAATAGCCTGAAGAATTCTCCTCATTTCGTCGACTTCTGCACGCAGCTGGGCGGTAATAGAACATAATTCCGAACACCTAAGCCAGATTAGCCCAGAAATCGCAATTCCAATGCCACTACCGCTGAAAGGTAAATCAGTCCTGGGCTCATCCCAAACGTTCCTCAGCCTATTTTCGTATCTCTTAAGAAAGCAAGAATCGACGGGCAGTTCCGTTTTTTCCTTTTCTCTCACAATGTCCCTGAAGTCACCAGCGGGAATACCTTCGATACCTGCCATCCGGTCAAACGTCAAAGCATAATTCGCAACATCGGAAAAAACACTTCGATGCTCGATAGCAGCGCAAAAGACCCTATTTATATGCTCGCACTCGACAGCCCACAACTTAAACAAATCGCCATCATCATGGCTGTTCCCTTTCTTGGAAAGCCACAAATCGTCAATAAAGGAGAATTCGGTCAACGCATAAAGCTGACTTTTAACTTCAGCAGAAGGCTCACCGTCCGAGTTCTTGGCAAGAAGAGAAAATAACTCATTGGCGTAAGCCTCGTAATCAGAGATTCTCTGACGACCCTCCTCTTCCTGACCTGGCAGATGCAAGCCATCGCAATACGCTTTGGCCGCAGATCGAAATTGACCTTCTAAGCTCGATGGAAAAGAGCTACTAATAGGCGAACCATCAGGCCAAGTTGGTTGAACTATTTGGTTCAAGTCGAGCCATGGCTCCCTAGGAACTGGATATTTATCCCGAAATGACCGATTGAGCTTGGCCACTTCAAGAAAAAACGATTCAAAATCAATTTTCAAAAGGTCATTTACTAGAGAAACAAGATTTGCGGAAGAAACCGAATCCTCGTCTTGTTCCGACTCCGATTCTTGCTCTGACTTCAATTCGGCATCTTTCCTGAAGAAAAAAACCCGAGGGTTTACCCCACTTGTTGCAATCAAGCGAAAAACATCGTGTCTATATTCCCGCTTAAGCCAACTTAGTGCCCTATGTTCCATTGCTCTCCAATTTGCAACATTTTTTACTTAATTGATATTTTATCGCAAAGTTGCATTTGACCTAGTAAGATTGATGCCAGAGCGAGAAGGCATTAAGCAATCCGCAATCACATCCCCAACAACTACAAATCAACAAGTTTTAAAAACCTGTCGTCATCAGGCCTAGCGAAGCTATGCCTCAACCTGAAAGGAAACCATTATGGGACTCAGATTTCTCATGGCCGAACTGGAAGAAGAACGCCTCAGAGCTGAAATGGGCAGACAGGCGAACTTGATGAAGAAGCGAATCGTCTTTCTCTCCCACCCTATCGATAACGTGGTCGCCGAAACAATCGCCACGTTGCTTCTCTATCTCGACTCCGTGAGCCATGAACCCATTAAGCTCCTGATTAACTCGCCAGGAGGATCGGTAAGCGCTGGGTTCGGGATTATCGATTGCATGCGAGGAATTGAAAGCCCTGTTCACACCTATGCGTTCGGGATGGCCGCAAGCATGGCCGCACTCATCCTTTCCAGCGGCGAAAAGGGAAAGCGCTCTGCCTCCCCCAACGCTGAAGTTCTTATCCATCAGCCCCTCGCTAGCAACCTGTTCGGACAAGCAAGCGATATCGAAATTGCAGCCCGATCAATCATCCGGACGAAAGAGAAAATCTGCGCAGAGCTTGCCCGTAATACCGGCAAAACCGCAGAAGAAATCGAAGCGGCCATCGATAGGGACAACTGTTTGAACGCCCAAGAAGCCGTTGAGTTCGGAATCATCGACTCTATAGAAGCTTCTTGGACCGGAGCATAACAAGGAAGGAAAGAGCATGGAAAGCAATTCTGCGCAATCGGGGAACGCCCTTGTTATCTGTCCCGATCCAAACATTACCGCCGCATTTTTGTCGGATTATGCACTCGAAGACCCTGAAACGCAGGTAGTCATCACCTCAAGCAACTCCCTTTTCGAAAAGGCTCTTTCCGAAAACATCGCAAGCGAACCAAACGCGAAGCTGATAGATCTCAACGATCCCATTTCGCCAGATTGCTTCGATTTCTTTTCTGGGGCTTCTTCGACTGAAGCTATTGAAACAGTAGACCAGCTTTTCGACATCCGCAAAGGAGACGAGGATGTCTTGCATAAACGCCTTGCGGCAACAGTGCTATATGCAGTGGCGTGCTACTTGAACAGCAAGGATGGCCACATCCCCGTCGAAGGCATATGCACCATAGCTGGACTGTTTTTCGAAAACCCACTCGGTGATGAAAA
>OLOM01000087.1_pt1 | contig 68795 bp, 64 predicted proteins | sample 1672531 | NCBI WGS metagenome assembly OLOM01 (sample SAMEA3136696, study PRJEB25190) | human gut metagenome | reverse complement strand
CGCTGACCGCCGCTGCCCTCGCCGCCACCGAACAGGCCGAAGCCGCCCTCGCCGCGCTCGGATTCCGCGATTTTCGCGTGCGGCAATCGCACGGGCAGGCGCGTATCCAGGTTCCTGAAGCGCAGCTTGCGCGCGTGCTTGAGCAGCGCAACGAAATCCTCGCGGCGCTGCGCCCATTCTACGAAACCATTTCCCTCGATCTGGAGGTGCGACCATGAGCACAGATATCAGACAGCTGCTGGAAAACGTCGCCAGCGGCAGCGTTTCCGTCGACGACGCGCTGCTGACGCTCAAAGAAAAACCCTTCGAAGACATCGGCTACGCCAAGGTGGATATGCACCGCAAGCTGCGCCAGGGGGTCGCAGAGGTGATCTACGGCGCCGGCAAAACACCGGAGCAGATCGCCGGCATCGCCGAAACCATGCTCAGCCACGGCGAAGAGACCATTCTCATCACTCGGCTTTCCGCCGACGCGGCGCGCAGTCTGCGCCATCATTTTCCCATGGCCTATTACGCCGACGCGCGCTGCGGCGTCATCGGTCCGCTGCCGGATGTCAATGGCCTCGGCACCATCGTCGTCGCCACCGGCGGCACCAGCGATATCCCCGTCGCCGAAGAAGCGGCGATCACCGCCACCGTGCTCGGCAACGACGTCATCCGGCTCTACGACGTCGGCGTCGCCGGGCTGCACCGCACCCTCGCTCATCTTGACGAGATCATGAGTGCCAGCGTCATCATCGCCATTGCCGGCATGGAAGGCGCCCTCGCCAGCGTTCTCGGCGGTCTTGCCGACTGCCCCGTCATCGCCGTGCCGACGAGCGTTGGCTACGGCGCCAGCTTCGGCGGCCTGTCCGCGCTGCTCTCGATGCTCAATTCCTGCGCCAGCGGCGTCAGCGTTGTGAACATCGACAACGGCTTCGGCGCCGGCTATCTCGCCAGCAGCATCAACCACATGGGATTATAAGGAGATTCAGATGAAAACATTATACCTCGACTGCAGCATGGGCGCTGCCGGCGATATGCTCGCCGCCGCCCTGCTCGAACTCTTGCCAGATCCGGACGCTTTTGTCGCCGAGCTCAATGCCCTCGCCATTCCCGACGTGAGATTTTCCCGCGAAGCCTCCGTGAAATGCGGCATCACCGGCACCCATCTGCAAGTGACCGTGCACGGCGAAGAAGAAGGCGCCCACGACCATCATCACGCACACTCACACGATCACCACCACGATCACGCGCACGCACATCATCACGACCATGCGCACAGCCATCACCACCACGCCAGCCTCCACGATATCGAGCACATCGTGCGCGGCCATCTTTCTCTGCCAGCCACAGTCGCTGACAACGTCATGGCCGTCTACCACCTCATTGCCGACGCCGAAAGCAAAGCCCACGGCAAACCAGTGAGCGAGATCCACTTCCACGAAGTCGGCACCATGGATGCCATCGCAGACATCACCGCCGTCTGTCTGCTCATGCATCGTCTCACGCCCGACGAGATCATCGTCTCGCCAGTGCACGTCGGCAGCGGCCAGGTACACTGCGCCCATGGCATTTTGCCCGTTCCGGCGCCAGCCACCGCCACCATCCTCCAGGACGTGCCGATCTATGGCGGCAGCATTCAGGGCGAGCTCTGCACGCCAACCGGCGCCGCCCTGCTCAAACATTTCGCCAATAGCTTTGGCGACATGCCTGTCATGCGCACCAGCGCCATCGGCTACGGCATGGGCAAAAAAGATTTCCCCGCCGCCAACTGCGTGCGCGCCCTGCTCGGTGAGCGCAGCGCCGCCAGCGACGACGTCATCGAGCTTTGCTGCAACATCGACGACATGACCGGCGAAGCCATCGGCTACGCTTTCGATAAACTTTTCGCCGCCGGCGCCCTCGACGTCTACACCATTCCGATCGGCATGAAAAAAACCCGCCCCGGCCATCTCCTCCACGTGATCTGCCGCGAAGCCGACAAGGATGCGCTCGTGCGCGCCCTCTTTGCGCACACCACCACCATTGGCATCCGCGAAAACCGTTTCCGCCGCTACACCCTCGACCGCCGCATCGAAACCATCGAAACCGCCGACGGTCCCGTCCGCCGCAAATGCTCCACAGGCTACGGCGTCAGCCGCGAAAAATTCGAGCACGACGACCTCGCCCGCATCGCCGATGCCCAAGGCCTCAGCCTTCGCGAAGCAGAAGCTCGCGTCCGCAAGCAGCTCTCCTAAAACACAACAGCGTCTGCACATTTCCCGTCACAGAAATGTGCAGACGCTGTTTGTTGCTTTAATATTCTTCGTCGCTCGTTGCCACAAGACGCTCGATGGCAAGTTCAACGGCGGCATTCATGGTCATATCGTGTGCAGCCGCCCAGAGCGAGACAGCCTTGTGCAGTTCCGGCGGAATACGCACATTAAACTGGCCCTTGTAGGCTTTTGCTGGACGCCGGCCAACACTGTCACAGAAGCTGAGGTAATGATCAACAGCCTCATGGAAAGCTTGCTCAACCCCTGTTGGGTCCGCAGTTTCAAAATTGACTGCATCGACAATGCCGTCTACTTTTCCGTAAAGCACGCGTCGCTTGGCATCGTAACACACTTTCGCCACATATCCCTTGTATTCCAGAATATTTTTCGCCATTTTCATATCCCTCCATAATTCAGCCGACAACCGGCAGCGCAGACCGCGAACGATTGCCGCCACACCGTCGTCTGAATCAGTTATTGTATATATTCTACCACAAGAAGCAACGAAATGGTGAAATCTCCTAAAACTGTCACTAACTGTCAGCACTAAATTTTGCACTACCAATCCCCGCAGCATCCCACCGCTCAGCCAACACATATTCCCAACGCATAACGCGCTTTCTTTACCGCAAGCCTAGAGATAAAACACCTACGTTGAGCACAGGCATTATAAGATCACATTCATCAGCCAATGGGCCATGCTTAGAGAAAGAATACCGATCTCTTTATCCGTTTTTTCAAACACCGTGCGCAACGCCCCATAAACGGCGCCTGTAAAAAAAGTGATCAATACAAGCCCCAGATTATGCGAAATCGGATAATGCCACAGTCCAAAAACGAGCGCAGACAGCGCTACAGCCTGCCCTGAAGTTTTGACAACATCCCTGAGCACAGCTAAAGCATAACCTCGAAACAGCAGCTCCTCCGTGAAAACAACCAGCGCCTGACTGAGCAAAAAAGAGAGCGAATCGACCCTCGGCGTGAAGCGCCATCCGGTCAGTATACCACCAACGATCAAAAATGCCGCTGCAATCAATCCTCCCATGATGAGCTGATATCCCATACGCCTACGAAATAGTCCAACACTTGCCAGAGATTTTTTGCTGAGTCCAATGAAAACGAATGTCGTCAACAGCATCAGACTATAAGCGAGGGTTTGTATCATCTCCGGCGAGAGCACCATCTCCGCATTCCTTACAAAACTTAGTGAGACAGCGATCAGTCCCATAGATATCGCAAGCGGAAGCAACAGTAGGACCGTCTTGATTCGTCGCATTTCTTCCTCCTATTTCTCATTTGAACATATTTTTCACCATAAAGTCAAAACAGATGACCAAGCAATGCTCAAGCTCACGCAATTAGCATTCGCTAATGTCATCATATACCCACTCCCACCGCACTGTCAAGGAAAGACAGGCGCATGCGCCTCTGCAATAAAAGAATAAGTATGTTCGCATGGTTCGAACATACCTATTCATTATTTCCGATCCTCAGCTGTTGGTCATTCTTCCTCCCGAGCGACGCGCTTCAAAAGTTCCTCGGCGCTGACGCCCTTTCCTTGCCACGGGCTCCAGTGATAACAGCATGCTCCAGCCGGCAAATGGATCTCTGCAGGTGGAAAGCCAACGCCAAAAACACTTAAGGGCTTGTCGCCTGTTTTACACAGGCAACAAGCCCTTTTAAAAATTCGAGCGTTCTTATTTCAAAATAAATCGACGAACTTTAGATAGTACATTTCAAATCACAAGTTTTGTATTATTCTAACCCCAACAACTTGGCCGCATTGTGATACAGCACCTTTGGCAAAACTTCTTCCTTGATGCCGTTTTTCTGATATTCGTCCATCGCCTGCTGCAGGGAGAAGCCTGGGTAGCAGGAACCGAACAGGATTTTGTCCTGTAGCACGTTGTTGGCGGCAATAACATAATCCTGATAGCCTGGATTGGTGGTAAAGCCATAGTAGTCGATGTCAAGATAAACGTTTTCACGCTGGTAAGCGACGTGGCAAATTTCTGTCACATATGGCCAGCCGCCGTGGGAAAGGACGAGTTTCAGCTTTGGGAACATTTTTGCGACACGGTCGATGTAGATTGGGTTGTAGTTTTCGAGTTTGTCACAGAAAAGACCACCGAAGGTCAGTGAAACGAGAATATTCTCCGCTTCACATTTTTCGTAGATTGGCCAGAGCATTTTATCGTCGGCAGGCATAGAGCCACGCAGGAAAAACTGACCAGGTTCCATAATAATGCCGTCGGCCTTGTCTTTACCTACGTAGGTATCGATGTCATCGAGTGCCTTGGCGCCGTCCCATGGATCGATATGCGCGAGTCCACAGAAACGGCCAGGGTACAATTTCTTGAGCTCGGCGATGTCATTGTTATCGTTACCGAGTCGCATTGGTACAACGCCAACGGCAACGTCGGCAGCATCCATCTCTGCGATCATTTGATCCATGTCAAAATCAAGCGCAGCCTGTGGTGCGGTTGGACGCAGGTCTTCATTGTAAAGATAACTTTCCTTGAAACTTTTGAATGGTGGGCGCAAGCGCCAGTCGATTGCTTTTAACATAATAATCCTTCTTCCTTCTGAATTATAATTTTCTTAAAGAGCAAGCCCAGTTTCAAAGGCTTCCTGAATGTTTCTGTAGCCGTTCTTTGCCTGTGCCGCATCACCAATGCAACGCACTTCGCCAGGATAATCGGCCAAAGCCTCTGCCAATGGATGATACGGGCGCACGCCAGCAGCAAGGATGATCACATCGAGATCGTTCAGAGACAATTCGAGACCATCATGTTCGACGGTCATCCCTGTACCATCGACAGCGAGAACTTTGGTGTCTGTCATCACGGTGACACCATGATCGTGCAGGCTCTTGATGAGCAGCATTTTCGGATTGCCGACGCCGTCCTTGACGATTTCCGACTGCATTTCAACGAGAGTGACAACATTTCCTTCAGCTGCCAGCCACTCTGCCGTCTCAGCGCCAACCAGTCCACCGCCAATGACAGCGATGCGACCTTTTGCGAACGCTTTTCCAATGAGAACATCCTGCGCCGTCACAACGATACCATTGCTAAGCCGATCCTTCAGACCGTCCACCGGTGGAATCAATGGTTGGCTGCCGCTTGCGACAAGCACTACATCCGGCTCTGCTGTACGAATCTCTTCAGCAGACACTTCCTTATTCAGCAGCACTGTCACACCAAGCCGCACCAGCTCCTGCGCCTGCCATCGCACAAGGGAGGTGAATCCACCTTTGCCCAACGGCACCGCTGCCAGGTTCCACTGGCCCCCCAGTTTGTTGTTACGTTCGCAGAGTGTCACGCGATGTCCTTTGCGTGCAGCAGCGATGGCCGCTGCGCAACCCGACACCCCGCCACCGATAACCCATACAGTTTTCTGCTGAACAGCTGGTGAAAGATCATATTCCGTTTCCATCGCTGTGCAAGGATTGACGAGGCAGCGCACGTGGTTGCCCTTACTGTTTTCGCCTTGGCACCCCTGCACACAGCCAATGCAGTGCAGAATGCGATCGTACTCACCAGCCTGCGCTTTGTTCGGCAGCTCAGGATCAGCCAATGAGGCGCGGGCCATCGTTACCATGTCAGCCTTGCCGCTGATGAGGATTTCGTCAGCAAGGTCTATATCGTTGATACCACCAACAGCCACCACTGGAATCGACACCACTTTTTTTATCTCAGCAGCATTATCCACGAAGCTGGCGCGTGGAATAATGTACGGCGGTGTGATCACCGGCCGCGACGCATAGACGCCTTGAGTGCAATGTAGAAGATCAACACCCGCTTCTTCAAGCAACCGCGCGATCACCTTGGTTTCCTCGATGGTCAGGCCACCATCCACATACTCAGCCGTGCAGAGTCGGAAGGAAATCGGGAAATCCGGGCCCACTTTCTCACGTATGGCCTTCACCAAATCTATCGCAAATTTTGCCCTGCCACGGGTGGTGCCGCCATATTCATCGCTGCGCTTATTAGAAAACGGTGAGAGAAATTCACCCACAAGATAGCCCGATGCCCCATGAATTTCGACACCATCAAAACCTGCTTTTTTCACATAATAAGCGTTCGTGGCAAATTGCTCGATAATTTCAGCAATCTCTGACTTAGACAGTTCTCTAGGAATCTCTGGCATCGTCGGGTCCTTGATCGCTGATGGCGCCACAGGCTGTTCACCTGTCACAGCCGATGTTGTTTCACGTCCAGCATGATAGAGCTGGATGAAAATTTTCCCACCTGCCGCATGCACGCGTTCAGCCAATTTGGCATGGCTGGCGGCCAGGGTATCGTTGTAAATCATTGGAAGTGTTTTGCTTGTACCTGCGTTCGGCGCAATCGGATGATCTTCCGTAATAATAAGTCCCCAGCCACCGCGTGCTTTTGCTTCATGATAAGCAATATAAGATTCCGTTGCGGATCCATCAGCAGCTGCGAGATTGGTCAGCATCGCTGAGACGACGAGTCGATTCTTCAGCGTCAGCGCACCCACCTGGATCGGTTCAAATACTTTCCGCATCATAGTCACATCTCTTTCAGCTGTTCTTCCGTCACGCCAAGGAATTGCAAGGCATTATTAAACATCATATTTTCGAGAAATTCTCCACGCACGCCGCAGTTAAGATAATTGTTGACAGATTCTTTCTGAGAAACAATCGGATAAGCGGAACCATAGATGATTTTATCCTTGATAACAGTATTAACGGCTGCAGCGTACTCGGCAGTAAATGGTGTTTGGTACATGTAAAGGTCGGGCATAAGATAAACGTTTTTGCGCATCAGCGCGATCCAGACCACTTCCTGAACAAATGGCCATCCGCCATGCGACAGCAACATACGCAAATTTGGATAACGCAGAGCGATGCGGTCCACGCCCTTTGGGTCCATGAGATCGAGGGACGGATGCAGCATGCCGCCAAAACCAACGACCATTGGAATATCGTACTCCTCGCAATACGCGTAGATTGGCTCCATACGCGCGTCATCCACAGCCATCGGATCATCGCCAAAGCCAGGCTCTACAACAACACCAGTCAGAGGGCCGTCCACCACGTATTTTTCAATTTCAGCCACAGCGTCATCCCCATCATGGCCATCGATGCCAGCAAAACCGATGAAGCGGCCAGGATATTCAGCGAGGAGTTGAACGAGATCGTCGTTGCTCATGCCGAAGGCTTTACGGGCAGGCACCACGCTTTTAACGATGCCGAGGGCATCCATTTCTTTCAGTAGAAGATCCATCGAATGTTCGTAGACAGAAGGGGGCAGCGTCATATTGTACTTGCCATCGGCGACGGTTTCACGAAACGGGATGTCTGCAAAGAAACCGGATTCAAGATATTTACCGTATGGAGGACGAACGCGGAAGTCGATGATTTTCATAGTAATACACTCCTTATTCATATAAAAAATTTTTCCAGATTAAATGATGCCCATAAAGTGCCACCATGGAATGATAATCACGCCAAAGAAGGCCAAAAACATCACATTTTTTATGAGATGACACTTGATAAAGTCCTTCATGGTCATGACACCAAACGAGAAAATGAACAAATAAGCTGGCACCTCATGCGGCAGGAAGAGCATGTCAACGGTATAGAACAAACTCAACAGTGGTGCCATGAGATCAATACCGAGGCTGTTGCAGATGACAACGATTGGTGTCGCCAGTGTGGTAACCAATGCGAGCGGTGTCAGCAACATATTGGCAGCCATTCCCAGCGCAAGAATCGTGAAGAGCAGTGCCACAATGTTCATATGACCCAGCAGCGGGGTGAGCAGTTCAGCAAGAAGATCCGTTGCCCCAATCGCTGACGCCACATTGGCGATAGCTAGACAGCCCGTGGCGAAAAACACAAGGCCAAGCTTATCTTTGAGAAAGTCCAGCGTATGCTCATCGGTCATTTTTAAGAACGGCAGGAAACATACCCATGGAAAGACCATAAAAGCGAAATTAACATTGAGTCCATGCCACTCACTCGTCGACATGTATAGAGTGATAACGATCATCAAAATCGCTGCCTTAATTTCCAGCGGTGTGATCTTGCCCAGCTTGGCATACTCATCAACGAAGAATTTCTTAGCATCGGCGCTGGTGCCCAACGCTTTGTTGCTCGTTTTATACACTTTGCAAAGGACAAAGATATAAAGGAAAATAAAAATGAAGATCGGCAACCCATATTTAAGCGGATCCCAGATGCCAATGGTAAAATCCGGCTCGACCGTCTGCGCGGCGGCGATCATCGGTGCCATTTGAATCGGATAATAAGTCAGAATACGCGCAGTAATGGCTGCAACGCCACTAGCCATCATAAAGACGATGCCTTCCGGTTTTTTATGAATATTCAACGAAACACAAAAACCGTAAGCAAGAACTTCCAGCAGGTAGCCATCATTGCCATAGGATGCAAAGGTGATCAATACCCCCACCGCAAGAAAACCAAAGAGCGCGGCGTGGTAAGATCCGCCCACCTTCATCATCACCCACAATGAAATACGCTTGAGTAATCCGCTCTGGTTAAGGATGGCAGCAAACACGAAGGCTCCGATAATCAGATAGGACACATCGTTCGTCCATCCAGCCAGAGCCACGTTCGATTCGGCTACACCAAACAGGATATAACCCAGTGGCAATGCCACACCGACAAACATAATGCTCATAAGATCGAAAACAACCAATAGAATCAGAAAGACGGTGACCATCAGAAAGGATCTGATCTGTGCCGTATAAAGATCCGTCAGTGGGATCAGATAGATGGCCGCTGTCAGCAAAATTGTGATTAACCATTGAATCTTTTTTGATGAAACCTTTTGTAATGCTTCACTCATTGGGTATTCCCCCTTTTCCAAATAACAGGAATAATTTTATTATCGATAATTCATTTCCTCGTCTTTATTCTATCCATAAATATTTCTTCTGTAAAATATATGCGGTCAATGCGCGTCATAAATGTCGACTATGACCGCGCATTAAAAGGTGCTATAATAAACGTATGAAAGGAGGAATTTCATGCAGCTTGAACAATTTCGTTACGCCAATGAGATCGCCAAATGCGGCTCCATCACGCAGGCAGCCAAAAACCTGTTCGTCTCTCAACCCTCACTGACCATTGCTATAAAAAAACTTGAGACCGAGCTCGGTTTTGCCCTCTTTACACGTTCCTCAAAAGGAATTCAAATCACCCCTAAAGGCGAGGAAGCTCTAAACACTATCCAGCAAATCTTGGCATTAACCGAAGACCTGGTAACAATGTCTCCAATCCACGACGACACGCCAACCACCATGACGCTTCCTGTATTTCCAACATTGTACGACCTGCTTGACGCATCTTTCTTTGATCAGATTCACACCCAACACCCTAATCTTACCTGCGACATCATCGAGCAGACTGCCAACAATATATTACAGGAAATGCGCAACGGCTCTCTTAATTATGCCATCAGCGGCTGCCCTTCAACTGTTTTCGACACCGTCACTGTATCCCGAAAAGCATCTGAAAGCAAAAATCTCTCAACCAAGATCCTTTATGAGGAGCCACTGCTTCTTCTGGTTCCCGTTGAACACACTCTGGCCCAAACCAGCTCTGTAGAAATTTCCGATCTGACCAACGAAACCTTTCTTTATTTTGGCGAACATCTCAACGACGGTCAACCAAACATTCTGGAGGGCTATACTTTTCAATTCAGTGATGTACTCCCCTTTTACCGCCGCAGCTCCATCATGAAAGCCATTGCCGCTAGACAAGGTATCAGCATGTTGCCTCAAAGTCAGTTTAGAAACGAACGTGAGATTCTCGCTGGAAGGGTCAAAGCATTGACTATTGATGGCTTTTCCAACACTTTTGTACATTATCTCATCTATAACAAACGTCATATATTTACAAAAATGGAAAACGATGTTATTCGCCTCATTGAGACTTTCTATGCAAATCTATGAAAAACGGCCAATCTCTGTGTGAGAATCATGCACACTTGAGATTGGCCGTTCATTTTATTATATAAAACTTACACCATCATGCCCGCTTCAAAACCTTCCTGAATGCCAAGATAGCCATTTTTCGCCTTCTTGGCATCACCAACAATGTACAGCTCACCCTTGTACTGGTCGCCAAGGGATTCTTCAAGCGCTTTATTGGAACGCACGCCGATGGCAACGATGACTGTATCCACATTTTCCAGGCGCAGTTCAGCGCCGTCTTTCTGTGCAACCACAGCATTTCCTTCGATCGCCTGAACCTGCGTCGAAGTATAAACATCGACATGGTTTTTCGCCAAACGATCGATGAGCATGGCCCGCGGTGTTGGTTCGCCATCGCGCATGATGTCCTCCATCATCTCGATCAGGCTGACCTTGCGCCCATGATGCGCCAGAAAATCTGCGGTTTCCGCACCAACCAGACCACCACCAATAACAACGACATTCTGCCCCGTCGTAACCTTCCCCAGGAGCACATCCTGTGCCAGTACAACGTTGTCACCATCCACGCCAGCAATCGAGCGCGGTACCACAGGCAAACTGCCGGTTGCAAGAATCAACGCATCAGGCTGACTTTCTGCAATCGCAGCTGCATCCAGCGCCGTATTCAACCGCACCTCAACACCCAGCTGTGCAAGCTGATGCTGCTGCCAGACGATCAACGTGGCAAATTCTGTCTTATCCATCGGCACTGCTGCCGCACACCATTGGCCGCCAAGATGGTCACTCTGCTCAAACAGCGTCACCTTATGGCCACGCTTAGCCGCCACAATCGCTACTTCACAACCGGACACACCACCGCCTGCAACCCAAACGGTTTTCACTTGTGCAGCCGGTGCCCAATTGTAAACATCCTCCATGCCAGTCATCGGATTAACCAGACAGCGCACCTTGCCCGTGCCAGCATTGCTGTTAGCCAGACATCCCTGCAAACAACCAATGCAGCGACTGATATCGTCATAACGTTCCGCCTGGACCTTATTCGGCATCTCCGGATCAGCAAGTGAGGCCCGCGCCATCGTCACAAGATCCGCCTTTCCGGAATCGAGAATCGCCTCAGCGAGATCTGGATCATTGATGCGTCCAACAGCGCTGACAGGAATATTTACAACTGATTTGATGGCTGCTGCATTATCTACAAACGCACCACGCGTCACGCCAAACGGCGGCACCACTGCAGCAATGGAACCATAGACCCCTTGAGAGCAGTGAATCATATCGACGCCGGCCGCCTCGAGCATCTGCGCAAAGGCCTTCGCTTCTTCTAGCGGCAGCCCACCTTCTACATATTCCTGTACGCTCATACGGTAGATGATCGGATAATTAGCACCGACTTTTTCGCGAATCTTTTTCACAATGTTCAACGCAAAGCGCGCACGATTACGCAAACTGCCGCCATAACAGTCTGTGCGTTTATTAGAAAATGGGGATACAAACTGATTCACCAGGTAACCATGCGCCCCATGGATCTCCACAGCATCAAATCCAGCCTCTTTAGCACGATACGCTGCAGCCGCAAACTGATCTTCCAGCGTCTCAATCTCTGCCAGTGTCAATGCGCGTGGCTGTTCAGGAATCGTCGGATCTTTAATCGCCGAAGGAGCTTCAGGTTGTTCCCCTGTCACCGCCGATGTTGTCTCACGCCCAGCGTGATAAAGTTGAGCTGCAATTTTTCCACCTGCAGCATGAACCCTGGCCGTAAGTTTCGCATGACTCTCAATCTGGCGATCGTCATACAACGCTGGCAACGGCGCCGATGCTCCAGCTGTTGGATTAATAATGTAATCTTCAGTAATAATCAATCCCCAGCCACCTTTAGCCTTTGCTTCATGATAAGCAATGTACTTCTCGCTTGCAGTTCCATCCGGGTTCGCATACCCGGTAACCATCGCCGAAACAATCATACGATTGCGCAGCGTCATGCCATTGATCGTAATTGGTTCTAATATTTTTCTCATACAATACGCTCCCATCTCTTTGTCAATCTACTGACACAAGTATACGTCTCGAATAAAATAATGCCTAATTGATTTCATATATCGAGGATACCTCTTTAAACTCTTCTGCTCTAATCAGGTATATACTCTAAATGGTTCTCTTGATCTTAAATCTTTGAAAATTCTAGTTTAATAACAACCACATTCCAGGAATATAAATACCAACTAATAAAACCGTTGTACCAATAAAAGAGACGGTCATATATTTATATGCTAATTTCGGTGTTATCCATTCTCTATTTGCATACATCAATGAACTGTTCCCTGAACTTGCTGGCGTAATAAATGCATTACTTAATCCCAGAGACATCGCCATACCAAAGATTATTGGATTAACTCCCAGTTCTGCTAATAATGGCGCTAAAAGAGGAATAAAAACAACACCAAGCACAAAATTGTGCACCAACTGCGTAATTAACATAAATAATACAATAGCAACAATTAAGCACATAAAAGGACTTAACTCAGATAAAATTGGCATAAATGTCGCAACAAACCAATCCATCAATCCGGCTTCTTCGCTTTCAATTACATTTGCAATTGGCATTGTTGCCGCTAACATGAAATACAATTCCCATTTTATACCGTTTCTACAGAAATCTCCTATATCGTAAACTGCCTCGCCTGACTTCCTATCACGAATAATACTCAATGCAATCACGATAACCATCCCTAATCCTACAACGTTGTATGCATTAAGTTTAGCTGCAACAACACCTAAGATAGGAAAATCCGCTGGAATCACGCTAGCTGCGGTCAATAAAATCATAAATGTCAATAGCACTATAAAACCTATTTTTTGATTAGCGTTCATTTTTTGATTGCGGTATTTAGCATACAGTGATTCGTCTTTTGTCAGACTCGACATATCGATCCTTAATATAAATTTACAAAGAATCGAGTAAATTGCTACAGACAAAATACCAAATGTCATATAGCAAACCATCATATTAACATAGCCGATAGACGTACCAATAGCCGACACTAACAAAGAATTATATGTATACGCTGTTATTGCCCACGGAAAAAATAAACATCCATAGGCTGCGCCTAAAATTACCGCACCTAACAGCACAGCAGCTTGATCCGTTTTAGGTTTAATTCCAGTATGATCACAAATAGAAAAAACTACACCCCAACTCAAAAGGATTGCTGGATACGGATTTGTAAGTATACCTGTAATCACACAAGCACAACTTCCAATGAGCCATACCATTACCCAAGGCCTTCCCGTTGCAATCTTTCGTGAAATAAACCACTCAGCAATCCATGTAATCAAACCAGTTTTGTCAAGATAATACGCAAATATGCACATAAAAACGACAACCATAACAATATTATTGCCGAAGCCAAACATATTAGCATTTTCTAATGTATCTAAGTTCCACCAAACCATTGCAATAAAACTTAAAATACTTGGCCATATCATTTCAATAAAGGACCATCCCCAACATAAACCAAGCAAGATGCCGATCGCTTGCATACCTGTAGGAGTAATTTCCTCTGCAAATGGCGGCAATAATCCAAATAAAAACATAAAAGCGAAACAGATCAAGGTATGGACGTAATACTTTGTATTCCGTTTTCTAACTAATGCACTCATTATTCTCACCGTTCTTTCATATAAATTTTCGTCCTACATCTCATAATCTTTTTTAATCGCATTTATATTCTACCATTTGGTTTTTTTAAATAAAAACAGGATTTCTGTTACTTCATCCCACATGCGTCACAGGAAAAAAATGTATATAATGAAATCTGTTTAAAGATTTAATACAAATTGTGCTATACTATAGAAAATATTATTGTTGAGAGGGGATTCGGCCATGAGAATAGAACAGCTGGACTATATATTAGAAGTGGCTAATAAAGGTTCGATTGGAGTTGCCGCCGACTCGCTATATATTACGCAACAGTCCCTTAGCCAATCAATTAAAAATTTAGAGAAAGAATTAGGAATAACTCTATTTGACAGGACCAAATCAGGCGTGACAAGCACGGAAGCCGGAGAGCTTTTTTGTCAATTTGCTCGTGATACTTTAGCCAATCTTTCAGAATTAAAAGCTCAATTTCTTAAAATAAATGCACATGACTCAGAAATAGAAAACCAAAGACTTATTATAGATATGAATAAAATATACGACTATGCGATTGTTCCAAATGCTTTAAAAAACTTTCAAAAATCATTTTCAAATGTTAATATCACTTCAAACAGCAAAGACATAACCACAATCTACCAAGAACTGGAATTTCTTTCATATGACGACGCAAAAGATTATATTGCTTTTGTGAATCTTCCTTGTATTGAGGATAAAATCATTGGAAATCTTTACGTCAATGATGGATTTATATTTCATCCTATATTAGATGGAAAATTTGATCTATGTGTAAATAAATCCTCCAGTCTTGCTAAGAAAAAAATTATATCCTTAGTAGAAGCAGCAAAATATCCAATTATCTTTCTATCATCAGGAATTGAGTTTAAATCCAATACAGGATTATTTTTTAAGTATTACGATATAGAGAATATTGACGCTGCCGTTTCAACCAGTTCTCTTAACATTTGGTTTAACTGTATTGCTGAAAATTTAGGTATAGGTTTCCTGCATAACATAATGTTTGAAAAAAGTATTGAATCATTAATTCTTGATAAACATACCAATGACATTGCAGTACTATCCTTAGAAGAACCCCTACGAGGAATTCTAGGCTATATTGTCCATAAGGATTGTAGTGAGACAGTCAAAAATTTCCTAGACTATATCCCTGAATATGGGACTTCATCTTATAACATAAACTTTAACGGACAATAATTTCAAAAAAGGTATTCACATTTTTTTCCTGTGAATACCTTATTTTTTTTGAAATAAAACATGTTGGACATAAATTCATTTGATTGATACTATATATGTGTGGCCACATAAAACAACTTTATTATACAAGTTTTACACTTTATCTCATTTTCTTTTTTATTCACACACCAACCAAAATATCAATTTATTTCCATACTGAAAGGAGTAATTAATATGTTTATTGATTCCAGAGTACGTCCTCCTTACAAGTCATATTTATCACAAGCAATTTACAAAAAAGAGCACAATCGTCCTTGGACATCTCGTTTTGAAGTATCATACCCGGAAAATCATCCAGACCTTACCATGGAATCAATGTTTCAAAATATGGAAGATGCTGATGTTGGAATCGCAATGGTTGCCGGACGATTAAGTTGCGGCCCCACGAATAGTGACGACGTGACGGAATTAGCTGCTGCCTATCCTGATAAGCTTCGTTGCTTTCCAGATATTAATCCATTAAAAGGTGAATCTGCTTTAAAAGAAATTGATGATCGTGTTATTAATGGTCCTTGTGCTGGTGTCTGCATGGAATTTGGCTTTAACCCAATTGAACCAATGTATGCCAACGATCGACGTGCTTGGCCAGTTTATCAAAAATGCGAAGAAAATAATTTGCCACTTTACTTGAGCTTTGGTGGTTTTATTGGTCCTGATCAATCATATTGTGATCCTATGTTGATCGAAGATGTTGCACAACATTTCCCTAATCTTCGAATTGTTTTAGCGCACGGTTGCTATCCTTTTGTTCAAGAAGCTTGCCATCTTGCCATGAATCAGCCTAACGTTTATCTGGCTCCTGATATGTATGTGTTTGGTGTTCCTGGGTCACGTGATTATATTGATGGTGGTAACACTATTATCAAAGAAAAGCTACTTTTCGGCTCTGCATATCCTATTTTTGACATCAAACAATCTGTTGAGTACTATCTTAAATGTGGCTTTAAAGAAGACGCTCTTGAATATATAATGTATAAAAATGCAGCAGCTTTTCTCGGCATAGAAGAGCGAACAAATTCTAAAGAATGGTAATATATATTTTAATATAAGTTGAGGTGCACGTGCTAATGTATAACGCAGGATTATTTGATTTATCAAATAAAGTAGTGGCTATTAGCGGAGCCAGCGGATATCTTGGTACCATCATTACATCCTATATCGCATCAAAAGGGGCTTCTTTAGCACTTTTTGATATTCCCAATGCAAAAGATAAGCTAGATCAGCTCTCAAAAGCAGTTTATGATGAATTTGGTATTAATACAAAAAACTATACTGTAAATATTACGAATGAAAATGAAGTTAAAGCTTTAGCGAACGATATCTTCACAGATTTTGGTCATATTGACGGTTTAGTTAATATAGCAGGTATAAATCGTCATGGCTCCCTTTTTGAACATACATATGATGATTTTATGAACTTGTTAAGTGTGAATGTTGCAGGAACATTTAATTGCTGTAAAAATTTTGCTAAATACATGGCCAAGCAAAAAAATGGTTCTATTATAAATATCTCATCAATGAATGGTACCGTATCTAGTCTTCCGCCAAAATCGATGATTGCATATGATACATCAAAAGCTGCCATTATTCATATGACGCATACAATGGCTGGCGAGTTGGGATGCTATAATATTCGATGCAACACAGTTTCTCCTGGAATTTTGGAAAAAGGGATGAGCCATATCAAGGGATTTCAACCCGCAGAAGAAACGTATTTAAAAAAAGTTATTGACATGACCCCTATAAAACGTAACATTAAACCAGATGAACTCGCTGGTGCTATTATTTATCTCCTATCTGATGCATCTTCTGCAACGACTGGCATAGATATTAAAATTGACGGAGGTTATGGTGTTTGGTAATAATTAACACCACTCTTTACAAAAGAGAGGTTGCCTCTAGGGCTATAGGCCCACGGGAAAGGCGAGCGCTCTTGAGCGCTCGCCTCAGCTTGTGGTTACACTCTTTACACTCTTAAGAGTGCTTCGAACTGGTCTGTCAACCACACTCTTATCACCGGCTGCCCCCTCAAGGGGGCTCGTCGGTGTTTTCTTTTACTTTCGTTTTTATTTCAACTTTCTTATCTCTCCTCCCTCACTTCTTTTTCCTTTGCATCCTTTTACCGGCCACCCGTAAACGGGTCCACAAATTCTTTTAAACTCAGCTGATCATTCATGATATCTTCTTGCAACTGATTATCTATATATTCTCGTATCGCAGTTTCATATTTCCCAACTGTATCCACATAATATCCTCGACACCAAAAGTGACGATTCCCATACTTATATTTGAGATTTGCGTGTCGATCGAAGATCATGAGGCTGCTTTTCCCTTTTAGATCCCCCACAAATTGAGCGACACTTATATGCGGTGGTATTTCTACTAACATATGAATGTGATCTGGGCAACATTCTGCTGCTATGATGTTAACCCCTTTTCTTTCACATAGGCTTCTTAATATTTTTCCTATGTCTGCCTTTAGTTGCCCATAAATTGCTTGCCGACGATACTTTGGCGCAAAAACGATATAATATTTACATCTCCATTTTGAATGTGGTAAACTTTTTACATCATGGTTATCCATGTCAAAACCCTCCTGTGCTTTGAATAAGTGGTTGGCAGACCAACTTTATTTTGGCACAGGAGGGTTTATATTTATTCACTAAAGTATATTTTATTAACCACCAGCAGAGCTGGTGGTTTTGTCATGCCTAACCGGCGCCCAATAAGAAACGGTATGCCCGCATGGTTCAAGCATACCGTTTCTTTATCTCCTGTTCTCAGTTGTTGGTCATTCTTCCTCCCGGGCAACGCGCTTTAAGAGGTCTTCTGCACTGACGCCGTAGAGTTTGGCCAACGCCAGCAGGTTCGATGTTGAGGGATCCGACGTTCCGTTCTCCCATTTGCTCACTGCCTGACGGCTGACGCCGAGGCTTTCTGCGACAAATTCCTGCGTCATTTTGCAGCGGGTGCGCTCTTCGCGCAGCACTTCACCGAGGGAGGCGCACATCTCGCGCTTTTCCTCGCGCACGTCCTTGCTGCTGATGTATTTCTTCAGCGCCTTGACGATGAGAATGAAGAGGTAGACGACAGCGACGAGCACTGCCAGTTCGGCAAGCAGCCAGAGCAGCGCCACGAATAGACCAATGGTCGTCATTTCCATAACACAACCATCCTTTCTGTGATTTCATGCGCTCATTCTAGCAAAAAAGCGTGGTTGCATCCACCATGTATCGCGCAACTTTGGGGTGCACGGTGCACTCACACGTGCTTGAACCGCTGGCGGTTGACGACATAGACGAGGACGGCAGCAGGAACGCAGAGCAGGAGCACGGGATAAAAGTATGCCAGGGGGACGTGGCCATAGAGAAAGCCACCGATGATCGGGCCGAGGGCCATGCCGAGGTCGAAGCCGATATAGTAGGTGCTGTTGGCGAGGCCGCGTTTTTCTTCGCCGGCGAGGAGGATGGCGGTGGACTGACAAACGGAGCACATGATCCCGTAGCCGCCGGCCATGAACGCTGCGGCAACGAAGAGGACGAGATTATTCTGCATCACTGCCAGGAGCAAAATGGCGATGAGGGCGCTCACCGAACTGCCTGCCAGGAAAAATACGAACGGCTTTTTATCAAAAAGATCGGCCAGCGACAGTCGCAGCACGAGCAGAATGATCGCGTAAAGCGGGAAAAACCAACCGGCGTGCACGGCGAGATCGCGCGCGGCGATGTAGCTGACGAGAAAGGACTGGGTGGCGCAATAGGGAATGGCAAAGAGCATGATGATGGCAGCGACAGGCAGCACATCGCGCGCAACAAAGCTGCCGCGTCCTTTTGCCGGAGCAGATTTCTGCACAACCTCGCCCTTGTCATGGACGAGCTGAACGGTCACGACGACGGCGACGGCGAGCACCGTTGCGAGCACAAATGCGGCGCGATAACCGAGGCTGCCATAAACGGCGATGCCGAGCGCCGGCGCGATGGCCATGGCGAGGGCGTTCATGGTGCCGTAAAGGCCCATGCCGGCGCCGACGCGTTCCTTCGGCAGAAGGCTGGAGATCCACGTCGCCATGCAGACGCTGCAGAGGGAAAATCCGACGCCGTTGATGATGCGCGCGCCGACAACGACCGCCGGGGTCGGCGCAAAAATGTAGCCGACGCAGGCGACGATCATCAACAGCGAGCCAATGGTCGAAAGGCGATATTTGCTGATCTTGTCAGCAAGATTGCCAACGAAAGGTCGGCAGCAGAGCGAAACGACGTTCATCATGCCGCCAACCAGACCCATGAGCACGGCGCTGGCGCCGAGGCTTTCGGAAAAGCCGGCGATCAGCGGCGTGACCATCATCGGGCAGGCCATGTAGAAAAAGCTGGCTGCAAGAATGAGGCTGATGTCGCGGGTGAGGAGCTTAGTGATCACGGCGATCCTCCTCCTGCAAAATATCCACGAGAATATCGACACAGGTTGCTACGCCGAGCACACCGCTGTTGAGGCAGACGTCAAAATTGCGCGCATCGCCCCAGCGCAGACCGGTGAAGTGCTCGTAAAAATCAGCGCGTGTGCGGTCTTTCTCCCGCAGACGCTGAGCAATGTCGACATCGCTCTCGCCGTAGCGGCTGAGCACACGCTGAGCGCGAAAATCGTCGTTGGCATGGATGAAAACGTTGAGCGCGGGGACGCTGGCTTCGCGCAGGATATAATCGGCTGCACGGCCGACGATCACGCAGGGCTGCGCGGAAAAATCGAGAATGATGCGCCGCTGGATGGCGAACAGCGCTTCCTGCGGATCTTTGTAGCCAGGCGCATTGGCGAGCAGAAAACGATTCAGCAGACGCTCGCCGCTGCTCCTGTGCTCGCCCTGATTGGCGACGTATTCTTCGCTGTAGCCGCTCTGCTCCGCAGCGGCGAGGACGATCTCTTTATCATAAAACGGCAGATCGAGGCGTTCAGCGAGCGCGTAGGCGATGCTGTGACCGCCGCTGCCAAAAAGACGACTGATGGTGATGACCGGAAAACGATGCGGCATGAAAATCCCTCCAGGCTGAATGTTGTTCATCTATAATGATAGCACGTTTGCGGCGTTTCGGCGCAAAAAAATCGTCCGGCGTTTTACCGGACGAAGGGAGATCAGATTTTATGAAAACGCTTGCGGCTCGCCAGATAGACTGCAAGCGCCGCCGGCACGGAAAGTGCCAGCAGCGGATAAAACCAGGCCAGCGGTACATAGCCGTAAAACAGCCCGCCAATAAACGCACCCACCGCCATGCCGAGATCGATGCCGATGTAGTAGGTGCTGTTGCCGAGCCCACGCTCGCTTTCGTCAACAAGCAGCACCGCCGCCGACTGGCAGACCGAACACATGATGCCGTAGCCGCCAGCCATGCAGACTGCCGCCGCCAAAAGCGCCAGATTCGACTGCATCGTCGTCAGCAGGAAAAAGCTCAGCAGGGCGCAGCAGGCGCTGACGCCAAGGAAAAACCGAAACGGTTTCTTGTCGAACATATCCGCCAAGGCAAGCCGCAGCACCAGCAGCACGATGGCGTAGAACGGGAAGAACCAACCAGCGTGCACAGAAAGCCCGCGCGCAGCAATGTAGCTCACGAGGTAGGTCTGCGTCGCACAGTACGGAATGGCGAAAAGCATGATGATCAGCCCCACTGGCACCACATTCGGTGCGACCAGACCGCGGTGGCGTTTTTTCGCAGCAGCCGGATGCGGCGCGCCCTTATCGCCGACAAAATGGATCACAATGAGCACGCCCAGCGCCAGCGCCGTGCCGATGAGGAAAACCAACCGATAGCCAATGTGCCCGTAGAGCGCAATGCCCAACGCCGGCGCCACTGCCTGGCCGAGCGCATTGGTAGCGCCGTAGAGCCCCATGCCTGCGCCAGTGTTTTCCTTTGGCAAAAGTCCGGCGATCCAGGTAGACATACAGATCGAGCAGCAGGACATGCCAAGCCCATGTACGATGCGCGCTGCCATCACCACCCAGGCTGCCGGCGCCAGCACATAGCCGGCGCTCCCGACAAGCATCAGCGCTGCACCGATCGTCGAGAGATGCGCCCGACTGAGCCGGTCAGCGAGGTTGCCGACAAAGGGTCGGCTCAAAAGCGCCACGGTGTTAAACGTTGCACCGATCACCCCCATGAACACCGCGCCTGCGCCAAGGCTTTCAGAATAGCTGGCGATGAGCGGCGTGGCGATGAAGGAGCAAGACATATAAAAGAAGCTTGCGACAAAAACCAAACTGATGTCGCGGGTGAACAATCGCGTGATCATAAAACAGCCTCCAGATTGATAGATCGTATATGAATATCTTATCACTGAACATCCTGTATCTGTTATTCATTTTTCTGGCAGATACCATTGTAAAAAACGGTTAGCATTTAGCAATTGACAAATAGTTAGCAAAAGTGTATTCTATGGTTAGGTCAAACTAACGTAAAACATTAACAAAGGAGAGAGCTTCATGTTGGCAGAATTTGCAACACACACATTTCCACCGTCTGCTTGTAGCGCACCCATGAGCGGCGTAACGGTCTGGCGCTTTGACGGCGGTCTGGCCAACGCCCATCTGCCGCTGCAGCTCGCACCGCAACATTATGAAGCTTTCTTCTGTCTGGACGGCACGCTCACCCTCAGACGCACGCGCCAGCGCACCGAGCTGGTATCGGCGCAGGACATCCTTCTACTCAGCAGCGTGGGATCACTGCAAATGGTACAAGCCTCCACTGGGCTGCGCGGTCTGTTGGTCGCCGTCGATGGCGCATGCGCCGGCGCCAGCCTCGCCGCGTTGTCAGCACTCACAGGGTTCGGCCCCCTCAACACCGCAGCAGTGGGCCGGCGCATGCAGGCGCACGAGGGCTGCGCGGTAATCGCAGCGTCACCCTGGGCCAGCACCACCTGCGCCAATCTTGCGCTGCTCACACCGCCGGAGCAAAGCCGCTATGCCGTGTTCAAGGCGCTGGAGCTGCTCTATCTCCTGAGTGCCCACGATCTCATCGCCGAGACGCCGGCAGCGGCGCCAGGCAATAGCAACAGTGCGCTCACGCAGATCGTGCAGGAGGTGGCCAGCTATATGCGCTGCCATCTCGATGAACGTCTCACAATCGACGGACTCAGCACCCGCTTCGGCGTCTCGCCAACAGCACTCAAAAAGGAATTCCGCCGTCTCTACGGTCAGCCGCTGCACGCCTGGCTGCAGGAGCAGCGCCTGACGCAAGCGGCACGGCTTCTGCGCGAGAGCACGATGACCGTGCTCGAGGTGGCGCAGGAGGTCGGCTACAGCAGCACGAGCCAGTTCAGCGCAGCCTTTGTGCGTCGCTTCGGACACACGCCAGGCCAGTACCGGCGCATTTCTGTCTGATCCGGCATATTTTCTGTCTGATCCGGCGCGATGTGCCTTCGCCCCATTGCTATAATAATCGAATAGGAGTAACCAAACCTGAGACAAAGGAGGGAGAGCTTTGAAACAGCACCGTTTCTGGGCGTGGAGTGCCCTTTTCTGCATGATGATGCTTTTGATCACAGGTTACAACCATAAATAATAGAAAGGACGAATGCTTAATGAGTATCATTCCAAAGATTGCCTGCTTTGTTGGCGGCACCCTCTTCGGTTCTGTCGGGATCAAGCTGCTGACCAGCAAGGATGCCAAGAAGGCCTATGTCCATGTCACTGCTGCCGGGCTGCGCGCAAAGGATTGCGTCATGACCACGGTTGACACCGTACAGGAAAACGCCAACGACATCCTTGCTTCCGCACAGGATCTCAACGAGGAGCGCGCTGCCCGTGAAGAAGCGGAACGCGAAGCCGCAGAGATTGCTGACGCCGAAGCCAGCGAAGAAGCAGACGGCGAAGAAGTATAAAAACCCACGAAAGCGCCGCATGCCGGCGCTTTTTCTGTTGTCATTTTCCTATTTTCAAAGAAAGGATCAACATGAAAGCAACCATCGTACATGAAAGTCGCGGCCGCATGCGCCTGCGGCTGAACATTCCCCGTCTTTCCGTCGCAGACGCCGACCGTCTCGAGCTGTGGCTTGCCGGTCATCCTGAGATCACCGATGTCAAGGTGTTCGAACGCACTGGCGGTGTGATCATCCGCTATAACGGCGAGCGCCGCACTGTGCTCGATGAAATCGCCCACTTCAATTGGGACGAGGCCCGCGACACTGTTCCCCTGCCGGCGCAGTCAACCCGCGCCATCAACCGCACGTTCAAGGAAAAGCTCATCGGCAAGGTGCTCTCCCGCGTCGGCTGCCGCCTTTTTCTGCCGGCACCACTGCGCATGGTGCGTTTTGTCCGTCACATGGTGCCATTTCTCTGGCGCGGTCTCTGCTGTCTGCGTCAGGGCAAGCTCAAGGTCGAGCTGCTGGATGCGATCTCCATTGGCATTTCTGCCGGCCGCGGCGATTTTGGCACGGCAGGCACGGTCATCTTCCTGCTTGAGATCGGCGAACTACTCGAGGACTGGACACGCAAAAAATCCGTCGCCGATTTGGCGAGCGCCATGTCCCTCCATGTGGACCGTGTCTGGCTGCGCACGCCAGACGGTCTCGACGTCCTGACGCCGGTAAGCCGCGTGCAGCCTGGCGACAAGATTGTCGTCCGCGCAGGCAGCGTGATCCCTCTCGACGGCGTCGTCTGTGACGGTGAAGCCACCGTCAATCAGGCCTCTCTCACCGGCGAATCGATTCCTGTGGCAAAGCACGTGGACAGTGTCATCTACGCCGGCACCGTTGTCGAGGAAGGCGAATGCGTCGTCCTCGTCAAGCAGGCCAGCGGCCAGGGACGCTACGACCAGATCGTGGCCATGATCGAAAAGAGCGAACAGCTCAAGAGCGTCAGCGAAGCCAAGGCAGCCAGCCTTGCTGACAAGCTCGTGCCATACACCTTTGCCGGCAGCCTGCTGGCACTGGCGCTAACACGCACACCAGCACGCGCGCTCTCGGTGCTGATGGTCGATTTTAGCTGCGCCCTCAAACTGGCAATGCCGCTGGCGGTCCTCTCGGCGATCCGCGAAGCGTCGAAAAACCACATCACCGTCAAGGGCGGCAAATTTCTGGAGGCCATCGCTGAAGCCGACACCATCGTCTTTGACAAAACCGGCACGCTCACCCATGCCTGCCCACAAGTGGCTGACATCATCACCTTCGACGGCAAGGATGAAACTGAGATGCTGCGTCTGGCAGCCTGCCTGGAAGAGCACTTCCCCCACTCCATGGCCAATGCCGTCGTTGCCGAAGCCACCCGCCGCGGTCTGCGCCACGACGAATACCATTCCAAGGTAGAGTATCTCGTGGCCCACGGCATCGCCAGCCGTGTCGGCGAAGAGCGCGTGCTCATCGGCAGCCGCCACTTCATCTTCGAAGATGAGGACGTCGTCATTCCAGAGGGCGAACAGGCGCGCTTCGAAGCGCTGCCGCCGCAGTATTCCCACCTCTATCTCGCCATTGCCGGACGCCTGGCTGCTGTCATCTGCATCAGCGATCCGCTGCGCCACGAAGCACGGGAAGCCCTCGCTGCGCTGCGCGCGCTCGGCATCAGCAACACCGTCATGCTCACCGGCGACAGCCGCCGCACCGCCGCTGCCATTGCCGCCGAGGTCGGTGTTGACACCTTCCGCGCAGAAGTGTTGCCGCAGGATAAGGCACGCTTCGTCGCCGAACACCGCGCCGCCGGTCACACGGTGATTATGGTCGGCGACGGCATCAACGATTCACCGGCCCTTTCAGAGGCCAACTGCGGCATCGCCATCTCAGACGGCGCCGCCATCGCCCGCGAAATCGCCGATGTCACCATCGCTGCCGACAGCCTCTGGGAGCTTGTGAAGCTGCGCCAGATCGCCATGGCGCTGACGCGCCGCATCCAGTCAAACTACCGCTTCGTCATCGGCTTTAACGGCGCCCTCATCGCCCTCGGCGTGGCAGGCATTCTGCCACCTGCTACTTCGGCCACACTACACAATCTCTCCACGCTTGGTGTGAGCCTGCGCAGCATGAGTCCGCTGAACTTGCCTGAGCTTGTGTGAGGGCGGTTGCGGCAGAAGTGTTCCTTTTGCTTACCAAAGAAAAAACAGGGAGCGTCTGCATCGTGCAGACCACTCCCTGTTTTTTTCGCTGCGAACTCTTTCAGCCAAAACACAGGCACTTGCTTTGACTGTGATTAAAAAATGAGATTTCCTAAAACCAAACCAACGACAATAACAACAATATCAATAATGACAATCATGAGACCACCTGATGTGTATATATCCTTGGCTTTCACCCATTCTGTATTCCCAAACACCATAGCCGCAGGTCCGGAAGCTGCAGGCGTATAGAAGGCAATATTGGCAAGAAACAGCAGGCACATAACGAGTGGATAGGTATCGATCCCTAAGGATGGACCTATGCTGCAAATAATCTGTAAGAAAATCATGGCCACAACAATATTGTTGGCAAAGTTCGTAAGAATGGCCGGCAAAGCCAAAACGGCGACCATGAAAATCATAGGCGAAATATCACTGAAAATCGGCGTCAGCAGATTAACCAGACAGGTACGAATACCTGTGTCCTCTCCCATCATCAAATCTGACAGCGGAAAGATGATGATAAACAGCAGCATCATATCCCAAACGATCCCCTTTTGGGCCAATGAAGAGATATCAATCAGATGCTTGCCATCGACCTTCACCCACAGCAGCAATACCAGCATCAGCATTACAATTCCTGTTGTTGTCATACGTGTCAGCAAAAGTCCAAGACCAGCATCTCCAGGCAGGAGAGACTGAAGAACCGCCAACACAATAAATGCAACCAAAGAACCCATGACTATTTTCTGGCGTTTATTTAGGACAAGCGCATTTTCATCAATAAAATTCATGTCAATATTCTTGAGCGATTGAATATTGACACGGAAGATAAAACGGCACACCAAAAGGTAAACGACAAGCAGGATAAAAATGAGAGGAACAACATACAGCATAAACTTGACAAAATTAATCGATCCATCTCCGCCTGTCAACGATGCATATGTTCCAAGCAAAATCAACGGACTGGTACGATATGGCAAGAAGCAGCTACCAAGGATGGAGAAAATAGCAATTCCCAGAGTCATCAGGGTTGGATATTTTTCATAGGGCTTAATCCCTACCTGATGACAAATATTATAAAAAATACTCCAGAAAATTAAAATGGCAGCGAACGTATTGGTAAACGCACTGGTAATCATCGCCCCAAACAAAACTGCAAAGGACAGAACCCATGGACGTCCAATCAACACTTTACGACTGATGCTCCAATAGGCGAGGTATTCTGTCAATCCCTCTTGTTCAATGGCGGCTGTAAACATAAATACAAACAACAGGAAAACAACGGTTGTATTCCCGAAGCCCAGAGACAACAATTGGTCAAAAGAAATGCTTCCTGTCATAATCAGAGCAAGCATCCCCATAATACTCGGCCATGCCAACGAGCTGAAAGACCATCCATAAATCAGACCAAGAAATACCCCCAGCATTTTCATGCCTAACGGCGTAATTGGATCTGGTGCTGGCAAGCAGCCAAATCCAAACATCAATAGCGCTGTAATGAATACATGTAAATACAGCTTGTCTCGCTTCGCAGTACTAGTCGACATACTACTTCCTCCTTACACTTATTGTTAAGCTTTTTTAGTAACTTTCTCCGTCTCATGCTTTCATTTGCCGTCAAAGCACTCGACCCGCTTTTTATTATAAAGATAAACGCATTTAATGTGAAGGAGACAAAAAGGCCCTCTCGAGGTATTTGATGCAATCAATTTATTGCACCTACTTCGAGAGGGTCTTTTTTGATATCAACAATGTCTGCGAAGCTATTCTTATAATATGACCGGAACTTGATAATAGGATAATATTTCATTCAAAAAAGTCTTCGTTGGAAAATATTGCAACGCCTTTTTATGATAGACCAGGTAAACACTCACATTGATAGGATCTTCCAACGGAATTTGCAAAAGTCCTTCACCAGACAAGTCCTCGTTATGGAGTGTCAAGGAGAAGCAGTGTTGCTGCTTCAAAATAGATCTGAGTGCATTCGCCGAACCAACATAATATTTCACTTTTTCCTGCAGGAGTTTTTTATATTTTGGTGGAAGAATCATTTGCGTCCGTTCTTCTTCGCCTTCAATGGAGACCAGATCCTGTTGCATGAGCAGTTCCAAAGACATGATGCGATACCGCTTGGCAATCGGATTATCCGCCGATGCAACCGCAACCAACGGCACCTGCTTCAGTCGCTGCACTGTCACATTCTCAAGTGCTATACTTTCATCCGGTTTCGGCGAGAAATACATTCCTGGAATATCGGGCTGTTCCTTTAAGGAATCTATAATCTCTGATCTCGTTTTAGGTTTTAAATGCAGCTTCACGTTGGGAAACTGCTTTTTAAAAATTTCCACGACACCATAGGCTGTTGGATGAGAAAAACTCAAGTCCGGTAAATAAAATGTGATCGGCTCCTTGAACTCTCTGTAAACTGCCGTCGATTGATGGTAATGATTTTCCAGCTCATCCATCATATTCACAATTTTCTCTGCTTGCGTAACAAAATACAAACCCTCATCTGTCAATTCTACACCTTTGGAATTGCGTGTAAAAATATTGATACCAAATTGTCTTTCGACGTTATGCAATACTTTGCTGAGGTATTGGCGTTGAAAGCTGAGATTTTCTGCCGCTCGATTGATGGATTGACAAGAGGCTATTTCTAAAATGTATTTCAAGTATTCGGTATTCATATACATCCCCTCTATCGCTTTTCCAAGGCAGAAACAAACACAAGCGTTGTTTATTCTATTCATCTTTAGCAAAAAGCCGCATCCTTGACGAATGCGACAAGTCATGGTATGCTCCGTGCTTCCCCAAAGCACAATATAGTTGAAGCGGTGGATCACAGTTTCATTCTGCCATCAATCCTTATTTGTTTCATACCTGCTTTCCCAAAGCAAGATTTATAACTATTATATACAATATTTTCCTGTTTTTCTAGGGGCAAACCAACAATTCATACCAAATATTACTATCAAAACCAGAGTGGTTTCATCTTTGTACAAGCGGATTGATACACTTTGTCCTATCTATTCGGCGACCAGCAAAAAACAGCCAGCCAGATCAAGCTGAACGGCTGACGGGTTAAAATGCTCAAATCGCGCTTTAAAACATGCCAATAAGCCAGGCGTGTCATCGTCTGGCTTTTTTCTATAAGATCTAAACACGGAAAAACGGTGCTTCATTTTCCGCATGCACAATTCTTTCGTCTTATGCCAGCCATAGTGCAGCATAGAAATCCAACACTTTGCAGGCTTCTTTTGAAATGTCTTTGTCAATGAGATCACGACATGCCTTCACTTCTTCACGGCTTATCACCTGAGCGCCTGATTTGAGAACTCCGAGACGTTCAAAATAAGCGCTATCCTCCACTTTCTCCAGAATCTTCAGAAAATCCTTTCTCAGAAATGGCATAACCTGAACGGATTCGAACCAGTATCTCTTTTTAACAATCGGCATGACGCGTGCCCCATTTACGAGTCTTTTTTGCCATTGCGCCATCACCTCGACACGATCGGCATCACAAAAATACTGGAGGTGGGTTCCGTCTTCAGAATAGCCAAATCCATAAAAATATCGTTCAAATCGCCCGGAAATGATCGGATCATCCTCCATTTGCCTGCGTTCTTTTTCAAGCCAGACGTAAAATTCTTCAAGCTGTTCTCGACGCAAAGCCTTCGCCAGATACGCTAATTCGACTGTGCCCTGAAAAAGCTGCAGCGTCAAGTCATCGAAATATCCATCCAGAGCCTCTTCCTCTTCCTTCAGCCCTTCATAGGCACTATCGTTTGCCGCCTTTTCCAAAAGAGGATGCATCACGCGATACACGTCATGGTAAATTCTCTTCATTTTCTGAATAAGATGCAACTTCGTCTCATCCATGATGATGTCTTTCATTTCTACCGGCACGACGGTTTGGTACATGTCTTCTTCAACCGGGGTCGGAAAGTTGTCGGAAAGCATTTCTTCGTATGCAAAATCATACATTTTTTCTCCTTTCCCAGTTGCTCTATAGTATTGGGTGCCGTTCTTTAAATAAGAGCATCCAAACACGTTAAATTCTACGTCATATTTTCCCAGCGCTGCCATTCGGCCGACATCACCGGCACATTGCATGTCTCGGTCATCCCATCCAAAACCCATATCACTCACCCCATATCACTGTATAATTCCGGAATGTGCGTCTCAGCCTCGACATTGATGTGCAGCTGTTGGTGCTCATCAAAGCTTGCCTTGATAGGTTTGCTCATAAGTCCTGAGAGCTTGTCGCTTGAAAAGATCTCTTCGACGGTGCCTTTGGCAAAAATTCGTCCGTTTTTCATTAACATCGCCTTACCGAAGAACGGTCGCACTTCTTCCGGGTAGTGCGTCACATAGATGATCGTTAAGCCTTTCTGTGCCAGGCACTCTACGGTGTTCATCATTTGCTTGCGTGCATAGACATCCAACCCCGCTGTCGATTCGTCTAAAATCAAAACCTCAGGCTGGGCAATCAAGGCTCGGGCAATGAGCACACGCTGCTTTTCCCCTTTGCTGAGGATGCCAATCGGCACATCTTTTTTCTCTTCAATCCCCAGCTCGTGCAAGATCCATTTTGCCCGTCTCACATCCTTCGCTCGTAGAGAAAAATCAACGCCGAAGGTTCCAAACAGCCCGGACAATACAACATTTAACACCGACTCATTTTTATAATATCTCTCAAAAAAAGAGCTGCTGACCCAACCGATTTTACGACGCAGTTCAAAAATATTGTCATTGGTGTAAGACTCACCAAACACTTTCAGCGTCCCGCTTGTGAAAGCGCAGTAGCCGGAAACAACGCTTAGCAGGGTGGTTTTTCCACTCCCGTTAAGACCAAAGATGACCCAGGTTTCGCCTCTGCCAACTTTCCAGTTAATGTGATTCAGCAAATATCTTTGACCGGATTTATAACACAACGCTTCCGTCTCTATGATTGTTTCCATGGATCGTTTCCTCCTCTGGAACTTCCTCGTCGCTTAACTCCACACAATCTTCCAAATGGTGATCACATTCCGGCAGCTCTACTTTAAAACCATTTTCATCCATGAATGCCAAATCGTTGAATCCCCAAGCCATGATCTCACAGATTTTTGCAATATTCATCCGCTTTGTCTGCTCATTGTTTTCCATATCCGGATACATATTAACGTCCATATTTTTAACAAATCGCTTTGCGCTTTCATAAAGCTGCGGCTCGATTCCGTATTCCAAACGATCACAATGCTCGCAATAGATTTCAATGCGTGCATCTTCGTAGTCGCTGAAGATGATGCGTTTGACCGACAGCTTGTTTCCGCAGTATTTACAAACGCAACGTTTCGCGCGATTTTTCAGGACATTGACTCTTCCGTTTCGCAAATACAGCTCGTTCATTTTTATCCTTTCTCATTTTATGATGAATAGAAAGAAAGCTGCTGCATCAATCACAACAACCCTCCGCAGACGGGTGCTCGATCAATGCAACAGCTTTCACTTGTTCAAATCAATATTCTTCTGCCAAAATCTGGTATACAGGTGCTCCTTCGCACTGTGCCGGCATTCTTACGCCACCAAGAATAGCGATGGTTGGTACCAAGTCAACCTGGCGAATAACACGTTCAGTATATCCTGGCTTCAACCCTGGGCCTGCGCCAATGAAGATTGGTGATACGGAGGTATCTGCATAACCCAACGTAGTGGAAAGGATATCGCAGTGATCGTAGTTATAACCTTCAGCATTCCAGAAAATAATGTCCCCGGCTTCCGGTCCCCCCTGACCGAGAAGAATGGCATCGCGATTTCTCAATGCAAGGGCAATAATTCTCTTACCGGTTTGTTCATCTCTCAAGCCATAGAGTTTGGTCATGATTTCTTCTTCCACTTCATATTTATCCTCAGGCTCAACAATGCCATGTTTGTCTCTGCCTTTCAGATTGATATAGATGTGGTTGCCGCGAATCTGTACAGCCTTGGTCTTTTCCCAGTCAACTTCGTACAAATCGTTACCATCGTCATCCTTCTTCATGACGGTCAAACCGAGCTGACTCATAACGCCGGCATTCAAACCGCCCATGTCACCGATGAGATGTGGGTTGTGTTCTGGGCAGCACTGTGCATGGTCGGAAATCACAAGAACGGTCCAGCCTTTATCAAGCAGATGCATAAACTTGCCAATGTATTCATCGGTTTCACGATAGCAGAGTTCGAGAATGTACGCATAATCTGCTTCGGTCATATCGCGCATATACTGACCTTTATCTTTCAGGAACTTCAGGAACATATGACCTTCAGCGTCAATGTTGTGTACTTGAGAGAAGATCACATCATAGCCTTCGGCATCGATCAGATAGTTCAGAGCATTGGCGTTCCAGTTTAAAACCTCATCCCAGGAACCGATCATGCACTCTTCAAGCAGCTGTTTGTTTGCGCCGCCAAGAATAGCTGGGAGTTTGGGATGACCAACATTTTCAGCAACTTTCTTATAGAGGCTATGTGGATGCCATACGGTGTCGTTGTTGATTTCAAGAGCACCAGAAGACCAGATCTTTACGGATTCACCGTCTTCAGCCAGTTCGATCACGCGCATGGAGCGGTTCGCCATTACCTTTTGGTCATTCTTCAAACTTTCATCGATGATATCGGTAACGAGAACACCTTTTGGCAGAACATAGAGAGGAGAGGTTTCTTTCTTGGATTTGTAGACAGCAACTCTGTCATAGACGCCATCTTCGTTTCTGAGAAGCAGACTTGGGCGACGAATCAGACCGTTTGCGTAAAGAATGGTGATTTCCTTAGCATCAGCCGGAGCATCAACCCATCCCTGAGCTTCTTTGACTGGAGAGAAGACGATATCGAATGGGGTTTCAGAAAGAACATTTTCACCGTCTTCAGGTTTGAGGATGATCTTTCTCATGCCCTTACTCATGATACGATCCATAACGCCTTTTTCATCAGCCTTATCATCAACCTGGAGGTCATCCAATACGCATGGAACATCCTTATCGCTGGATGCTTTTGGACGGAAGTGCGGCACATTAACGTTTCTGTTTGCTGTCAGCACAAAGTCCAATTCAGTGGTAGCAACACCCATATTAACGGCCGCAGGCTGCGTACCATCTACGACATGCAAATTTGGGCTGTCGCTGGTTGGAGGCCAGCTGGAACCAGGCCAGTGCCATACGAGGGTTTTCTTGCCGGCTTCTGCGAAAACGTTCCACAGAGGTTCTGCATGGCAGTTGGTAGAGTCGAGGTTGTATTCACGTACATCCAAATCTTCTTTGGACTGACGATAGAAACAAGTGATACCGTGAGTATATGGATAAGCGCCCGTTGCCATGGTCGTCCACATTGGTGGTGTGACGGTTGGCTGCGCCCCGAGCATCACCAAATCTTTGCGACACGCACCTTGATTAATCAGTTTTTCAACGTTTGGCATGATGCCCTGATCGACATATTTTCTTGTGAGCTTAGGATCCATACCGTCAATGCCTAAAACAAGAATCTTGTTCGCGAGAGCTTCTCTTTTCATTTTCTGAAACATCCTTTCTGATTAAGTTAATCAATATCATTTGATGATTCTATTATACAATGCCGTATTTTTTTAGGAAGCGTAGAAAAATTCTCCTCTGTCGCGGCTATGTCAACCTTTTAATTTCATCTTCAGATTCTTCCTAGCATGAATGCCCTACGGTGTTTTTGTGAAAACAGCTGTGAAGCCTGATTTTCAGATATCACTGCAATTGTTACTGGCTTGTCCTTTTTTTCTTGCTTCTTTGCGCTACAATGGTAAAAAGAAAGTATGAAAATAAGGAGATGACCCTGATGAATCATAAGAAAACCCTGGCGAGCCTGCTGATGCTTTTCGTGCTCGCTTTCTCAGTGATCCTGCCGGCTGCACAGCCAGAGGACGCTGCCGCTGCAGATATTCAGGTTTTTGTCAACGGCCAATATCTCAGCACCGACCAGCCACCAGTGATCCAGGACGGACGCACGATGGTGCCATTGCGCGCGATCTTTGAAGCTCTCGGCGCTCAGGTGGAATATTTTGCAGACACCCGCACGGTCTCCGGCTACGATCCACAGACCAACCGCATCATGAGCCTCGTGCTCGATCAGAAAACGTTGTTCTGCGCAGACTACACGCTGTTCCAGGTGTATGAAGCCAATCCAACCTCGCAGGCTGCCATCAATTTCGTGCTCTCCCACACCAAGGAGATCGACGTGCCGGCAACCTCTATCGGCGGACGCACCATGGTCCCTGCCCGCGTTATCGCAGAATCTCTCGGCGCCAGCGTTGTCTGGGACGGCAACACAAGAGTGGTCACGATCACGCGCTGATTCGTGAGTGAGGAGTGAGCCGCTTCGCGGGAACGCATCGCTCCGCTCGCATTCAGTGAGGAGTTGAAAATGAAGGTGACAATCGTAATGTTTCATTTCGATTGTCACCTTTTTTGTCTGCGATTTTTTGACAAAAAACAAAACCGTCGCTGTTCTCTCAAGGTTTATGAGAAAACAGCGACGGTTAATTTTTGAGAAACTCCTAACTCCTCACTCCGATCAAGCGAAGCGAGATCGGCCGCAAAGCGGCTAACTCCTCACTGCGGCGCTTAGTCGTTCACGATCACGTAGGTGATGTTCACAGGGCCGTGTACCCCAACGACACGAACGAGTTCGATGTCGGACGTGGAGGATGGGCCGGAAATATGAACGATCGCGCTTGGGAATCCTGCTGGATCCTTCTGATACATCTTGCGCAGTTCAACCATGGTGTCGCCCATGCGGCGTTTGATGGTGCTCTTGCGCAGGATGGCAACGTGGGTGATCGGCAGAAGGCCAACGCTGCGGCCGGAGCCGGAGGTCATTGGCTGCACGAGGGTTGCGGTTTCAGCGATGCCCATAAGTGGGAAGGTGATACCGATGTTGGCATCCTGAGCGTTGTTGATGTTGTATTCGCGGCCTTTGGCAGCGTCCCACTTCACAAAGGTGAGGCCATCTTTGCCTTCAGCAGCCTCGAAGGCTTTGTTCAGGCCGAATTCGTCCATCTGTGGTACCATTGGGCAGACGATCTTGCCGCCGCCGTAATCCTTGATGACGTCGAGAACGACTTTTTTGACATCCTTTGGATCACATTCGGTGTAAGGAATGGCGAGCTTGTCGCATTCTACTTTGAAGCGTTCAACGCATTCTTCGTGGGTCTGCACTTCGCTCATGACGTGGTGCTGTGGACCTTTGGTGAAATCGTAAGCTTCGATGGCTTTTGGCACTTCGTTACGGCCGAGGGCGAGAGAAACGTTGTGCAAAAATGCTTGTTTATGCTGTTCGTTTAACATGGATTACTTCCCGCCTTTCTTTTCTGCTTCGTGCTTCTTGAACCAGTCGCGGAATTTTTCCTTGGACAGGGTGTCCATGTCGCGGGACTGGGTCCAGTTTTTGAGCACAGGGATCTTGACGTCTTCCTTGAGGGACTTGCGGTCCTTGGCGAGGAAAGGCATGACACGCGCGCCAACCTTGGTACCGAGATCGAAGAGCTTTTCATGCGCAAGCGCGGTGCCGGCTGCGGTGAAAACGAAATCCTGCATGCCCTTGCCGTAGCCTTCTTCTTCAACAAGGATCTGGCGATGGCGAAGGATGAGCTCATGCAGTGGAATCTTGACAGGGCAGTGATCGCTGCAGGCGCCGCAAAGGGTGGATGCCCATGGCAGGGAACCCGCTTTGTCGTAACCAACGAGCAGCGGAGTGAGGACAACGCCCATTGGGCCCGGATAGATGGAGCCGTAGCCATGGCCGGTGATGTGGCGATAGACTGGGCAGATGTTGAGGCAGGCGCCGCAACGGATGCAACGGAGCATATCGCGGAATTCGCTGGCCAGGATCTTGGAACGGCCGTTGTCGATGATGATGATGTGCTGTTCTTCAGGACCATCGACTTCGTCAGCCTTGCGAGGACCAGTGGTCATGGAGAAGTAAGAAGTGATCTTGCTGCCGACGGAGCTGCGAACGAGCAGGCTCATCATAACGTCGAGGGCTTCGAAGCTTGGGACGATACGTTCCATACCCATGAGGATGATCTGGGTGTTTGGAACGGAGGTGGTCATACGACCATTCCCTTCATTAGTAACGAGGGTGCAGGTACCGGTCTCAGCAACACCAAAGTTGCAGCCGGTCATACCAACGTCGGCGTTGAGGAATTTTTCGCGGATGAAGCCACGGATGAACTTGGTTTCGCGGGTTGGGTCTTCGTCGCCGGTGTAGCCGTAACGATGGAAGACGTCACGAATGGCCACGCGGTCGAGGTGCAGCGCTGGCACAACGATGTGGCTTGGTGGGTTCCAGTCGTTCAGCTGCAGGATGATCTCAGCAAGGTCGGTTTCGAACACTTCAACGCCATGATCGATCAGAGCATGGTTGATGTCGATTTCTTCGGAGACCATGGATTTGCTCTTTACCATTTTCTGAGCGCCACGTTTTTCGAAGATCTCGATGACCTGCTGAACGGCTTCCTTGTCGGTCTGTGCAAAGTAGACATGGGAGCCGGCTTTTTCTGCGTTTTCAGCGAACTGGGCCAGGTAATAGTCGAGATTGTCGAGAACGTGGTTGCGGATGCGGCGTGCTTCTTCGCGCAGATCTTCCCATTCCGGTACTTCATCGACGAGGGCAGCGCGCTTGCTGTAGAAAACGTCTGTCGCGGTGGTGATGGCGTTATGCTTAAAATCGTCCGCGATGCAATCTTTGACGCGGTCCTGGAAGCTCTGCTCTTTGCCGTCCAGTTTGTAGAGAATTGCCATAGTATTTCCCCCTTATTCTTTAGCGGCAGTTGAGGATCTCGGCGATGTGCATGACCTTGATGTCACGGGTCAGCTCGCCTCTGTCGCGCATACGGTCAAGACGACCAGCGATGTTCATCAGGCAGGCCTGGTCTGCACCGCAGAGAATGTCGGCGCCGCTGTCGATGACGGTCTGCGCTTTTTCAGCAACGATCTGCTCAGAAATGTCAGGCTGTTTAACGGAGAAGGTCCCGCCGAAACCGCAGCAACGGTCAGCCTTTTCCATTTCAACGTATTCCAGGCCGTGTACGTTTTGCAGGAGAATCAGCGGTGGTTCCTTAACGCCGAGCAGACGGGTAGCGTGGCAGGATTTGTGGAATGTGACCTTTTTGTTCAGGGTCGCACCAACATCGGTCACGCCAAGGACATTGACGATGAAATCGGTGAATTCGTAGAGACGGTCTGCAACACGCTGTGCGCGGATCGCCCACTGTGGTTCGTCAGCAAGGATCTTCATGTACTCGTGCTTCATTGCGAAAGCGCAGGAGCCGGAGAGGCTGACGATGGTCTCTGCATCTTCAAACGCTTCGATCGTGTTTTTGATCGACGCCTTGGAAGCCTTGACATAGCCGGAGTTGATCAGCGGCTGGCCGCAGCAGACCTGTTTCTTTGGCACGGTAATATCGCAGCCGAGACGTTCGAGCACCTCGACCGCAGCAATGCCGACCTGTGGATAAAACATATCCACCATGCATTGAGTAAATAAATGAATTTTCATGGGACACCTTCCTTATCTTTGGAAAATTTTTTGCAAGCAGACACGGGCATGTCTCCTTTGCCAATGCACCTATCAAGTAGTTGTACATTCGCTTTGATGTGTCCTAACAACATTTGACACAGCTTCCCTGTCTATCAATTTAGTATAACAAATATGGCGGAAAATCACAAATAATTCGTCTAATATTTGCGATAAATTTTCACCAATTTCCAGAAAATTTTTTCTCACTCGCCGCCACCGCGCGATTCTTTTCTCACCGCTGCAAAAATGCTATACTGAAAGCAATACATCCGCACAACGACACACAGAAAGAAGGAATCCCCATGCGTCTCATTCTCATCCGCCACGGCCAGGCCGAATCCACTTCCGCTGACGGCAGCGATTTTCGCCGCGCTCTGACGCCAGCTGGCCGCGAGAAGCTGGAAAACACCTACCCGTCGCTGGCCCGTTATCTCAACGCCAAATCAAGCTGCGAAGTCTGGACATCGCCAAAGACCCGCGCGCTGCAGACCGCCGAGGTGCTCTGCCGTTACATGCCAGACGTTTCGCCTGAGATCAAGCCATTTTTAGAGAATGGCGATCTCGTCGCCTTCGTCGACGCCATCCGCAGCCACAAACATGGCGACACCCTCGTCGTCATCGGCCACGAGCCCTATCTCAGCGACTGGGTGCGCGCCATGACCGGGCTCGACGTGCATTTCAAAAAAGGCTGCGGCGAAATGCTCTATCTGCCGCCGCATGCGCCTGAACGCGCCATCCGCATTGCAGGCATCGACTTCGACCAGATGAAAACCCTCGATCTTTTCAGCGTGCCTGTCGGCGTCGGCATCGCGACGCTCATCGAGCGCCAGCACAAACAGATCGTCAAAGCGCGCGACACCTTTCTCGACGATCCCGACGACAGCGACGCACTGAGCGCGCTGCGCGTCGCCCTGCGCAGCCAGTACGCACTGCTCGAATTCATCGAGCCATACTGCAGCCAGAAGCCATTCCGCAAAGCTGAGCGGCTCTACCTCTCTCTTTACGACGATCTCGAAGAGCTGCGCGCGATAAACGCCATCTTAAAAACCATCCATAATTCCCGCAAGCTCGAGCTCGCAGTGCTCGCCGACGCCATGGTCGTCGAACAAAATGATGCCCTCATGACACTTTGCGATCACCTCAGCCGCGAGGACAGCGAGCAGGATTACAACGAAGCGCTGCACCAGACCATCGCCGCTCTCATGACGGCCACAGAGCACGCCCCTCTCGAAATCCTTGTGCGCGAACAGCTCAGCCACCGTTACCGTCTCGTGCTCGATGCCATCTGCGCCACCAATTTCAACGACCTGGACGCCATCGAGCATCTGCGCAGCCTCTGCAAGACCAGCCGCTACCTCTTCGAATTTTTCAGCCCCCTCGCCGATTACCAGCTCGCCCAGCAATATCTGCGCATCCGCCGGCTCAACCAGCGTCTGAGCATCTACTGCGACACCTTCTATAACGTCGTCCAGCTCAACGAACGTCTCGGCGAAGACGACAGCCCACAGACCCTGCGCGCTCTGCGGCTCTACAGCCAGATGATGCGCGAAAGCAGCGAGGCTCAGATGAGCGTCATCCAGCGCCTCATCGACGAATTTGGCTGCAACGACGAGATCGACGACGACGAAGAGCCGCCAGCGAAGAAGAAAGCCGACAAGAAAAAAGCACAGAAACCGCCGAAAGAAAAGAAAAAAGACGGCAAGAAGAAAGAAAAAAAGAAGCAGAAATGATAAAACGTCCATCTCGACATCGATCCGAGATGGACGTTTTCTTATCACGGTGAAGATCCGCTACCTTTTTCCTATTTTCTCCGGCAACTGGCTGAGCACGATGCCGCAGAACATAAACACACAGCCGGCGAGCTCGCGGCTGCTCAAAACCTGACCGAGCAGCGCCCAGCCGGCGATGGCGGAGATGCAGCTTTCGAGGCTCATGATCAGGCTGGCGACGGTTGGCGACACGTGCTCCTGGGCGACGGTCTGGAACGTGAAGCCCATGGCGCTGGAGCAAACGCCGGCGTAGAGGATCGGCAGCGCAGCGGCGAGAAGATTGGCCCAACTTGGATCTTCAAAGATCACGGCGCTGACGCTGCCGAGCACGGCACACACAGCCATCTGCATGAAATTGAGCTGGATGCTGTCGATCTTCTGCACGTAATAATCAACGCAGGTGATCTGGATGGTGTAGAAAAATGCGCAGAGCAACACGATGGAATCACCGAGCCCGATGGAAAATTCTCCCTGCTTGACGCAGAGAAAATACAGCCCCGCCAGCGCCAAAAGCACCGCCAGCCACATCCGCAGGCCGATCTTGCGCCCGAGGAGGATGCCCAAAAGCGGCACCAACACCACATATGTCGTCGTAATGAAGCCAGCTTTGCCGACGGTCGTGTAGACAAGGCCGATCTGCTGCGTGACCATGCCGCCAAAGAGCAGCGTGCCGCAGAGGATCCCGCCGGTCCAGAATGTGCGACGGTCACAGGACGGACGCGGCACATTTTTTCGCGCATTGCGATGGTTGAAATAAAAAAGCACCGGGATCAGCGCAACAACAGCGACAACATTGCGCGCCGCAACGAACGTGATCGGCCCGACATGATCCATGCCGACGCTCTGGGCAACAAAGGCAACGCCCCAGATGGTGGCGGTCATGAGCAGCAAAAAACTGTGGAAATAGGAATTCTTTTGTTCGGACGCGCGAGACACGCAGCTCTCTCCCTTCATAAAACGGGCGGGCCGCTAAGGGTCCGCCTGTTTGGAACGTTCTAATATACTATTATAGCGCAAGTTCGTAAATGCGCAAGCAGTCTTCTTCCTGCAGCTTGAGATAATTACCACGACTGCGGTATTTGACAACGCTTTTCGCCATGGCGGCAAGATCTGCATCGGCAAGTCCGGCAGCGCTGAGGCGAGTAGCCAGGCCGAGTCTGCGGCAGAACGCTTCAAAGTCGCTCACAGCCTGTTCGACGGCCTGCGCTTTGTCCTGGCTGTAAATGTGCATGATCTCGCGGGCAAATTGCACGAGCCGCGCCGGCTTGCGGCTGACGGCGTAACGCATCCAGGCAGGAATGGCGATGGCGAGGCTGGCGCCGTGGGCAACATCGTAAAACGCGCTGAGCTCGTGGCCGATCCCGTGCGCGCCCCAGTCCTCCACGCGGCCCTGGCCGAGCACGCCATTGTGGGCGATGTTGGCTGTGAGCGCAAATTCCGCCCAGGCGTCGAGATCGTCCGGATGATCGTAGAGCCAGAGGCCGAGCTGCATGGCTGTTTCCATGGTGGCAATGCAGAGTCGGTCGGTGAGAGTGACGTGGCTGCTGTCGCTGAAAAAGCGCTCCATCACGTGGCTGATGACATCGACCGTCGCGTTGGCGATCTGATTGCGCGGCAGCGTGGTGAACACATCCGGCGCAATGATCGCAAAACGCGGCGTCACTGCGGCAGCGTGGAAGCTGCGCTTGTCGTGGCTGTCTGGACGCGTGACAACGCTGACATCCGAGCATTCGCTGCCAGCTGCCGGGATCGTCAGCACAACGCCAAGGGGCAGCGCCGCAGCGACCGGTGCTTTGCCCGTGTAGCAATCCCAGACATCGCCGTCGTAGCAGACACCGGCAGCGATCCCCTTCGCCGAATCGATGACGCTGCCGCCACCGACGGCAAGGATCATCTCCACGCCCTCGCGTTTGCACAGCGCGATCCCTTCGCGCACCAGCGCCAGACGCGGATTTGGCTGCACGCCGCCCAGCTCCACAACGCTGCAGCCAGCGTCTGCGAGGGATTTCTTCACACGATCGTAGAGCCCGCTCTTCTTGATCGAGCCGCCGCCATAATGCAGCAGCACCTTTTTGCCAATGGCCGCGCAAAGCGCGCCCGTCTCCGCGTAGCGTCCTACGCCGAAGACGATTTTTGTCGGTAATTGATACTCAAATGCTTCCATGCTCATTCTCCTTCACTCTGCGCCGCATCATCGTGCGCCGCGACCACCCGCGCCAGCACGTCGTCGACGCTTTCGCCAGCGACCTCGTACTGGATCAGCTCCGCCGTCGGCTGCTGCTGCGGCAGCTCACTTTCCATTGGACGATAGCGTTCAAAATCCGGCACGCCTGTCATCGGGTCAATGATGACCGCCGCCGGACGATTGTCGCGCCCTTCGCCGATCACCTTCATTAATTTTTCTCCTAACATATCAGACACCTCCAAGGGTCGTCATACTCCGCTGCACTTTCCTACAGCATACCAGAGATGCGCGCCGCACTCAAGGGGCTGTGGTCAGGACGCGCCAATAAGTGAAGAGAATCTAAGAAAAACGAACAGATTTGTTCACTTATTCGCCGATAAGTGAACAAAACCTAAGAAACTCAAACGTTTCTCTTCACTTATTCGCTAGTAAGTGAGCAAAACCGAAGAAAAGTGAACACACTTCTTCACTTATTTTCCTGCTTGCAACCGGCGGCGGCGTTCGCTTATACTGGGAGCAGGAAATTCTCGCACGAAGGAGGAAGATCGATGCCAGATCTCGCCAAAAAATGTGAGCGCGAAAAAGCAATGGTGCATGAGATGATCGCGCTCTACTGCAACCGTCATCACAACACGCCGAAGGGCGCGCTCTGCGAGGAATGTGCTCGGCTATCGCGCTACGCCGCAGAGCGCAGCGACCACTGCCCGTTTATGGAAACAAAAACCTTCTGCTCCAACTGCCGCGTCCACTGCTACAAGCCAGAGATGCGCGAAGCCATCCGCACCGTCATGCGCTACAGCGCGCCGCGCATGCTCTACATCCACCCCATCGCCGCCATCCGTCACGTCGTCACCAGCCGCGCGGAGAAAAGGCGGCTGAAAAAGGAAGAGAAATGACAGAAAGCCTGCGCCATTTCAGGGCGCAGGCTTTTTATGCAGGGTCATCCCTGCTCCTCATACCGGAAAAACTGGCAGCCAAAGGCGAGGCCGGCGAGGGCCAGCGCTGTGCCGAGGCCGGTGTAGAAAATGGCGATGAACGCATCCGGCGCAAGATGCATGACGCGGATGGTGATGCCGCCTGTCATCATCACGGCCATAATGGCGAAGGAGCGGGCGTCGAAAAATCGCCAGAAAAACTGACGCTCTTCGGCAAAATCATGGATGCGGCCGGTGTGTTTGCCGACAAGGCCGCGGAACATGCGCCAAAAAAGCACGAAGACGACGACGGAACCGGCGGCTGCCAAAAGCGTGAGATGACCGCTGTAAGCGATGACGCCGATGCGCATGATGTTAACGCCGGCGGCGAGCCAAACAAGCGCTGCCAGAAACAATAAGGTTCTCTTTTTAACCATTGCGAGCCCTCCATTCTCAAATGTCAAAGGTGCGTTCAGCTGCGGAAGCTGAACTTTGTTCAGTTTCGTTCAAAATAAAACCCGACGGGCGGGTTCTCTTCAATAGATACAGTTGCGGATCATCGCCAAGAGCGCGGCGCTGCTGCCGCCGGGATGGATCTGCTGAGAAATGGCTAGCGACATCACGTAGCGCGCAAAGCTCCCGCGCGACAGGTCGCCGTCGAAAACGCCGGCGCGGATGCGTGTGTCGTTTTCCAGCGCTTCCACCAATTTTCCGTGCAAGGCGCTGAAATGCTGCGCCATGCGCGCGCGTCCTTCGGCTTTGTCGCCGCTGGCGAAGGAAAGCGCGTGCAGCGAAAAAAATCCAGGATAGCGCCCTTCGCCATCTGTCAGCGCGGCGAGCAGCGCGGTGGCGGCATCGTCGAAGCTGGTGTAGCAGCGGCTGGTGAAGGGGCGAAAGATCTCTGTCCAGACGCTTTCAATGGTGGCGCCGATGAGCGCGCTTTTGGACGGGAAATAATTATAGATGGAGCCGACGGAAACGCCGCAGGCTGCCGCCACTGCGCGCATGTTGAGCGCGCTGGCGCCATGCTCGAGCAAGATCTTTTGCGCGGCTTTGAGGATTTCCTCGGCAGAGGTGATCTGGGTGTTCATAAACGCCTCCTCATTCTAAAGGCACGATCAGCCACAGAAGCTGAACTTTGTTCAGTTTCTATAATACGCTGTTTTCCCGGCTTTTGCAAGGAAAACTTCCGCATGCCAAGGGCAGCGAGCGGTTGACGGCGGCGCGCTGGCGCGATATACTGAAACTACTATCATAACGGGGAGGTTCCCAGACAACCTGAGAGGAAGCCCGCTGGCCACTGCCGCTCGGCTTCGACCCATTGAACCTGTCGGATAATGCCGTCGTAGGGATCATACAGTCACAGGCTGCCACATCGTATCTCGCCCGATATGATGTGGCATTTTTTATGGAAGGAGTGGGAGGTTTGCTGAAAAATCGAGCGATTTGGACGCCTGTGCTGGTGGCGATCGGCGTGATCGTGCTCTGGGAAGCCTGCGTACGTATTTTCGATGTGCCGCTGTACATTTTGCCGGCGCCAACAAAGATCCTGGAAGCGCTGGCGGAAAACCGCAGCGAGCTGGCGATGCACACACTGGTGACACTGGAAGAAGCGGTGATCGGGCTGGTGATCGCGCTGGCTTTTGCGATGCTGACGGCGATCCTCATGGATCTCTCGAAAACATTCCGTCACAGCGTCTATCCGCATCTGGTCGTCACGCAGACGGTGCCGGTGATGGTGCTGGCGCCGCTTTGCAGCATCTGGCTGGGCTTTGGCATGGCGCCGAAGGTGTTGATCGTCATCTTTATGTGCTATTTTCCGATCGCCATTTCCTTCGCCGACGGCCTGGCGCAGGTGAATCCAAAACAGGTGAATCTGCTCAAAAGCTTCCGCGCTTCGACGCGCCAGATCTACACGATGGTGAAGATCCCAGCAGCAGCGCCGAGCCTCTTCAGCGGTCTCAAAGTCGCGGCGACGTACTGCGTTGGTGGTGCGATCGTTGGCGAATGGATCTCGTCCTCGGCGGGGCTGGGCTACTATATGCTGCGCGTGAAAAACGGCTACATGCTGGACAAGGTTTTCGCAACGGTGGTCGTCGTGGTCGTCGTGAGCCTGCTCTTAAACGGTGCGGTCAGCCTGGCAAAACGCTGGCTCTGTCCGCATCACACTGTAACTAAATAGTAAGGAGAATGAAAAAATGAAGAAAAAATTTGTGTCGATGCTCTGTGTCGCTGCACTGGCAGCCGGTCTGACTGGCTGCGGCGGTAATGACGACGCAACGTCCAGCAGCGCGGCAAGCGCTTCCGGCGAAAGCAATCTCCAGGAAGTCACGCTGATTTTGGACTACACGCCAAACACCAACCACACTGGCATCTATGTCGCCCAGGAGGAGGGCTACTTCGCCGATGAAGGCCTCTCCGTCAACATCATCGAGCCTGGTGACAACAACACTTCTGCCGCGCTCGTCGCTGCCGGCAAAGGCGAATTCGGTGTCAGCTATCAGGAAGACGTGACCTATGCCCTCACTGGCGAAGTGCCAATGCCGATCAAGGCGATTGCGACCGTCATCCAGCACAACACCTCAGGCTTCGCCGCGCTCACCGATTTCGGCATTGAGGGCCCGGCAGATTTTGAAGGCAAGACCTACGCCGGCTGGCAGTCGCCAAGCGAACAGGCTGTCATCGACGCGGTGATGACCGCTGCCGGTGCAGACCCATCCACCCTCACCATCGTCGGTGCCGACGGTTCCGGTGTCAGCCAGCTCAACAATGGCATCGACCTGATCTGGGAATTCGAAGGCTGGGCGCTGACCCAGGCGCGCATGGACGGTATGGAATTCAACTACATGCCTCTCAACAGCCTTGACGAACGCCTCGACTATTACACGCCAGTCATCATCACCAACGATGAAATGATCGAGAACGATCCGGAAACCGTACAGAAATTCATGAACGCTGTCAAGAAAGGCTATGAATACGCGATCGACAATCCAGAAGCTTCTGCCGAGATCCTCGCCGAATACATTCCTGAATACGACCTCGACTTCATCAAAGAAAGCCAGGCCTTCCTCTCTCAGGAATATGCACGCGACGCAGAATCCTGGGGCGTTATGAAAGACAGCGTCTGGGACGGCTACACCGAATTCATGCATGAAAACGGCCTCATCGACAAAACCATCCCAGCCAGCGATCAGTACACCAACGAATTTGTACAGTGATCAGGTGAAACGATGAAACTGGAAATCGACAAGCTTGCCGTCAGCTTTGACGGACGGACGATCCTCGGCAGACTCTCCTTCGACGTCGCAGACGGCGAATTTGTGAGCCTGCTCGGTCCTTCCGGCTGCGGCAAAAGCACCATCTTGAACGTTCTCGCCGGCATCGTCACGCCAGAAGGCGGCACCGTCCGCGTCGACGGCGCCACGATCAGCGGCACCAGCGAGCATTTTGCCTACATGCCGCAGGAAGATCTGCTTCTGCCCTGGAAGAGCATCCTCGACAACGTCTGTCTCTACGGCGCCATCCACGGCACAAAAAAAGAAGCCGCCGAGCGCGCCCGCGCCCTCTTCCCAGTCTTTGGACTCGCCGGCTACGAAGACGCTTATCCAGATGCCCTCTCCGGCGGCATGCGCCAGCGCGCAGCGTTTCTGCGCACAGCCATGTGCCAGGCAGACATCCTGCTCCTCGACGAGCCCTTCGGCGCGCTCGACGTCATCACCCGCGGCGACATGCAGGACTGGCTCCAAAACATGCGTAGCCAGCTCGGCAAGACAACCCTTCTCGTGACCCACGACATCGACGAAGCCATCTATCTCTCCGACCGCATTCTCGTGCTGAACGGTCGCCCAGCGTCCATCCGCGAAGAGATCACGATCAACGAACGCGATCGCAGCCGCGACTGGCTCTACGCCCAGGGCGATCTGCGCACACGCATCCACCATCTGCTGAGTGAGGAGGCAAGCGCATGACTTTCGATGACAATCTTTTGAGCGACGCGCACATCCATCTTTCAGATTTCGCCGCGCGTTTTCTCGGCGCTCACGACGTGCTCACCATCGTGAGCGCCGCCACACCTGAGGAATGCAAAACCGCCCGGCAGCTGGCCGCAGCAAATCCGTACGTTTTTGTCTCCTGCGGCATCCATCCCTGGCATCTGCCGCCAAAGAACGATGGCGGCTTTGACATGATCAACGCCATAAACACGGTGGACATCCTCGGCGAGATCGGCCTCGATAACGTCTGGTGCGACAGCGACCTTGACGAACAGCGCAAATGGTTTAGCGATCAGCTCAAGTACGCCATAAACAGCGGGCGTCCCGTCGTGCTCCACATCAAAGGCATGGAGCAGGAAGCGCTGGAGATTCTCCGCCACCATCCCAACACCTACCACGTGCACTGGTACTCCTGCCCGGATTATCTCGACGAGTACCTCGCCCTCGGCTGCTACATGAGCGTCGGCCCATTTCCGTCCATCGATCCAGCCGTTGCCACCGTCGCCGAGCGCACACCGCTCGACCGTCTGCTCATTGAGACCGACGGCATCGACGCCGTGCGTTGGGCCACCGGCCGCGACGTCAGCGAGGACGATTATCCCGCCACCCTCATCCAGATCGCCAGCGAGATCGCCGAGATCCGCCACATGACCACCGAAGACGTGCTGCGCCAGACCCGCGACAACCTCTGGCGCTTCATCCACAGCTACTAAACAACAATCGCCGAACGTTTTCATTGCGAAAAACGTTCGGCGATTTTTTGTGCGACGAAAACGCTTCAGTTCTGTTGCAACAGGGCCAGCCAGTACGGCGTGATGGCAGAACCCAGTTGATAGGAATAGAGTGGGTGCAAAGGCGTGTGACGATCAAGCTGCAATCCAGACCCGTCACCTTTTCCGACAATATTGCCATCAGCATCAACGACATCGAACGTCATATAATCTTTCGATCTTATGGTCGTCGTCGTGGTGAGCTTTGACAGCACATAGCCGTTATGATCATAAATTTCCGTATGTCTGCTCATAGGGCTTAGCCCAAATGTGATCATCGTCACCGGCCCAATATATTGCGGATCTTCCATGATCACAACATCGCGCGACGCATTGATCACTTCTGCCTGCGTCTGGATGCCCTCGCGGCCGTCGTAGATATGATATTCTTCCGGACCTGGGGTGGCCAGACTTGGTCCCGGCGAACATCCACCGGCTGCCAAGGTTGCGACAAGGAGCAGCGCAAAGGCGCCCAAACCGAGCGCGCGCCATCCTCTCTTCGTATGTGCTTTCATGGAGTGTCCCTTCTTTCGTTTTGCCAGCGAAGCACTTCCGTTATATTGTAATTTGATTATACAATCTGCAGCACAGCGCAGCAATCGTCGCTGACTTCCATAGCCAAAGCGCTTATCCATGTGAGAAAGGCTTGTAAATGCAAAGACCCTGCCCAAATTGGACGGGATGTGGCCGGCGCTCCCACTTTCGAAACTACAATTTTTTTGAGCTTTTGAAAGCTGGCGGTTCCTGTCTTCACATCGACCGCCAGCAACGCTCTTTCATAAATACTGTAAGCGCGCCATCGTCGCGATCTTCATAATATAATACGAGAAGTCGCTTGAATTCGGACACCTCAGCCTCTGGCACGACGAGCAGCCCAGCAGCATGCGCGATGAGAAAATGATTGGCAAAAAGAATGGCTGCGCGTTTGTTGCCATCATTAAAAAGCTGCGCTTTCATAACGTAGAGACAGAGCCGGATGGCGCAGGCGATCGGCGACAGCATTTCATCTGCACAGATTGCAAGCAGCTGTTCTCGAACATCCGCTTCCTGCGGTAACGGTGGCACATAACTGGTCCCGCCAATTGCCACGGGCACACCGCGCAGACGTCCACCATTGGCATAAGAACCTTCATTGATGAGCCCGGCAATATGACAGAGAATGGAATAATCGCTCGGATAGCAAAGCACATCTGGATCAAGGATGAATTCCCAGGCGTGTTTGAGATTGAGGATCTTTTGCACGTCACTGGCGGTGACGCCGTGGATCTTACCGTTATCAATGATCTCCTCGGTCTGCGGAAACGTTGTAGCGACGCCCTCGAGCACAGCTTGTTCGTAAATGCTGACTTTCATATTTGCGCGGGCGAAATCGAGATTCCTCTGCACTGCAGCAGGCAGCGCGGTTTGTTCGTAACCCTGCTCGGCCAACGCTTTTTCAATGTGGCGAAGCTGCTTTTTCAGCGCACGCGCTTCACGAGCATTTGCCAGAAGCAACTGATAGAGGGTATCCGAATAGACATCGACATATTCCGAGGTGAGCTTGCCGGAAACACGCTTGCGCACATATAAATAACGCTTACCATCGCGCTCCTTCACTTCCGGCGTTCCATCGTAAGGCAGAAGTTTGAGCCGCGCCTGCAGATCGGCCTTTTGTTGAAGCAGCTCCTGAATATCTTTATAATCGCTCATTGTCGTCGCCTCCTTGTAGGGAATTTTTTCCCTTCAATTATCACAAAAAATTCCCTACAACGCAAGTACAAAAATGGACCGCTTGTTTTGAGCGGTCCGTGGGAGGTTATTCCTCGATGATCTCGTCGGGAGATTCGAGGAAATATTTCATGCCGATCTTTTTGAGTTCGCGTAGGCTGCGCAGTCCTTCATGCGGCACATCATGGCCCAACTGGGCACGCACCAGGGCGCAAAGCTCATCGAGAATGCGTGTGTATTCGTCGTCGCTTTGGGCGTGCACCATGGTATAAAAATTATAGGGGAAGTCCGGCCGGCGATTGCGTTTGTAGCAATGGGTGACAGCGGGATGGCTGCTGACGCTTGCACCAACGGCGGCGATGGCGTCTTCAGGGATGTCCCAGACAAGCATGACGTTGACTTTATAGCCAACGTTTTTATGGCGCAAAGCGATGGAGATGCGCTTGAGGCAGCCTTTTTCCTGCAATCCACGGATGCCTTCCAAAAGGGCTTCTTCGCTGATGCCAAGGTCGTCGGCAACGGCACGGTAAGGTTCCGGCACGAGGGGCAGATCCTGCTGCAGGGCACGCACGATGGCTTTTTCCTGTTCGCTAAGTACGACTGACATGGCATCCCCCTCCTTGCTGTGCAACGTCGAAGGTGACGTCGATCTTAAATCGCTGGCTCATCTCAAAGCGCATCATGCTTTCCACGGCACCGCAATCTTCGATGCGGTCGAGAATCCAATCCAATGTTGGGCGGTTGATGGCAATGATGGTGAACCATATGCTGTAAGTGTGGCTGCGTTCGTAGTTGTGGGTGATGCCGGGAAAGCGGTTGATGAAGTGCACGGCCTGATCAAAGGCGCCAGGCAGCGGCTTCACGGCCACCAGCATGGACTGATAGCCCAGGCGGCGAGAATCGAAAAAGCCGGACATACGGCGGATAATCTCGGTCTCTTTCAGGCGCGCGATACGCCGAATCACGTCTTCTTCGCTGATGCCGCCGATTTCATCGGCCATGGCCTGGTAGGGACGGCTTTCAATGGCAATACCACGCTGCAGAATCATCAGGATCTGGCGATCGATGGGATCGAGTTCAATCATCATTCTCCCCCTCTCGATTCAGCACACAAAGTGGATCGGCGCTCATGTAATCGCCGCGATGATAATAGGCTGCGCGGGCACGGCAGCCGCCACAGGAGGCGCGATAATTACACTGGCCGCAGCTGCCGCTGTATTCAGCGGTACGCAGTTTTTGAAAGGTGTCGTTTTCATGCCAAATGCGGTCGAAAGGCAGGTCGCGCACGTTCCCCAGCGGCATATCCAGATAGGCGCAGGGCTGCACGTCGCCACGCGGCGAAATGATGCAATAGCTGATACCGGCAAGACAGCCTTTGGCAAAGCGCTGCTTATGACCGACCTGATCGGCAACACGGATGAACTGCGGGGCACAGGTTGGCTTTACTTCGATCGACACGTTTTTTGCTTTGCTCATGATGCGCGTGAGCACATTTTCATAAGCGTGCCGCTCCAGTGCCTGGTCTTCAATATCTTCACCGCGGCCAGTCGGCACCAAAAAGAAGATATGGTGCGCACGCGCGCCAATTTCGACGGCAAAATCTGTAATCTGCGTGATCTCGGCTTCGTTCCAGTCCATGACGGTGGTGTGAATCTGAAACGGCAGCCCGACAGCGCGGCAATGCTGCATACCGTTCACAGCCGCCTGCCAGGCGCCCTGCTGACTGCGCAGGCGGTCATGCGCAGCGGCATCAAGGCTGTCGAGACTGATGCCGGCCGCCATCAGACCGGCGTCCTTGAGAGCGCGCGCCGTCTCCAGCGTGAGCAGGGTGCCGTTGGTGCCGAGAACAGGGCGCAGACCCACTTCGCGCGCATGGTGGATGAGGTCAAAAATATCGGGCCGCAGCAGCGGTTCACCGCCAGAGAAGATCATGATCTGAAAACCAGCTCTGGCAATGTCCTCGATGAGTGTCATGCCTTCGGCAGTGGTCAACTCACCGGCTGCTTCTTCGCCGGAGCCGCGATAACAATGGGCGCAGTAGAGATTACAAGCGTTGGTGGTGTTCCAGCTGACGATCTTCATGGCTGCACCTCTGGCGCCGGCAGGGCACGTTCTTCGTCTGTCAGATAGCAGGCTGGGTCGAAGCCCCAGAAATCGCCTGTCACAGCTTCGCCGCGGGCACGGAAATTACCGTTGCAGATTTCCAGCCAGCTGCAAGCCCGGCAGCGCGCGTCCAGCAAAGGTTTGCGGTTTTTCAGCCCTGCCAAAAGCGGCAGCGTCGTGTCACTCCAGATCTCACCAAAGGCGCGTTCGCGCACATTTCCCAGAATATGGTGCTGGGTGAATTGATCGGGATGCACATTGCCTTCGTTGTCCACGTTGGCAAAAGCCATGCCGGAGCGGTTGCCGCCGCTCATCATCAGCAGACGATAGATCGCCGCCGCGCGTTCTGGATCTTTGTCGCGGTATTTGAGATAGAGATACGGCCCATCGGCATGGTTATCGACGAGGAGCACTTCTTTTTTCAAACCGCGACGCTCAAAGTCCAACACGCGATCAACGATCAAGTCCACCACGGCACGGGTTTCCTGTGCGGTAAGGTCTTCCTCCTGAATGGCGGCACCGCGCCCGGAATACACCAGATGATAGAAGCAGATGCGGTCAATATCTTCATGTTCGAGCAAATCCAGCACCGTCGCCACCGAAGCGGCGTTGCTGCGGTTGATCGTAAAGCGCAGCCCCACACGCTGCCCCACAGCCCGGCAATTGCGGATACCTGCCAGGGCGCGCGAATATGCACCTTCCACACCGCGAAAGGCGTCGTTAACAGCAGGGTCGCCGTCGATAGAAATGCCGACATAGCCAATGCCGTGGTCTTTGATGGTGCGTGCCATCTCCGGCGTGATCAGAGTGCCGTTGGTAGACAGGGTCGCGCGAATGCCTTTTTCGCGGGCATAGGCTGTGAGGGTGAACAGGTCTTCACGCATCAGTGGTTCACCACCGGTAAAGAGGATCACTGGCACGTTAAAAGCGGCAAGATCGTCAATGAATGCCAGAGCTTCCTCTGTGGTCAGTTCACCTTCATAGCGTTTGCTTTCAGAATTGGCATAACAATGGCGGCACTGCAAATTGCAGGTGCGGGTGCAGTTCCAGCTCACAACCGGACCGCGCCCTTCCGCAACGCCATTTTGGGCACGACGGCTCGCCGGCGTATAGCGCAGATCATCACCGAAATACGCATCGCCGGTCAGTAATTTTGTTAAACTAAGCATTTTTTCTCCTTCATGTAAATTCCTTGACAATAAATACCTTCCAATCTCATACACCTGTGCCTGCTGTTCTCCACACAGCAGTGCCGAACGCCCTCGGCCATCCTACAGGCAGGGGCACTTGGAATGAACATTTTTATTTCATGTTCATTTTGCGTTTTCAGTATACGAAAAAAAGCCGGCGCGGTCAACCATCAGTTGACTGCGCCGGCAAATAATACGCGTTGTCGTTCCTCCTCAGCCCAGGAGATTTTTCATCGCATTCTGAAGGTTGGCGATCAGGCCGTCAATATCCTTCGGATCGATCTGGTCAAACTGGCTGTCGGTGTCACTGACAACGGCGTCGAGGAAATCGTTGCCGTTGGCGATGGCGATCTTCAGCGCGCTCCATTTATCAGGATCGTAGCTGGTTTCTTTGAGCGCTGCGCAGCCGTCGATCATCTGCTGCAGGAACGAGAGCTTGGCCAGAAATTGCTGGTAATCGCGGTGGCCGATGAGGATATCGCCGAGCGGCAGATCCATCATGGTCGCGTCGGCGAGCACCTGATAGCCGAAAACAATGCCGTTGTCGACGAGCTTGTCGAGGAATTTTGCTGCTTCGTCGTGGTCGATGTCGGCAGCGTTGAAAATGATGCCAGGATCCTCCGGCAGATCCTGCGCAGCGTGTGGTTTTGGCGTATCGTCGCCGGCGAAAAGCTCGCCAAGGGTGTGGCCGGCAGCGTCGGTGCCCACATAGCGATGGTCGATGCCCTCTTCACTGAGCATTTCACGCAGACGCACAGCGCGGCTGTCGTTTTCCGGAATGGCATATAAAATGATCATGGAATGATCCTCCTTTGTGGTCGTTTGTCTCCTTCAGTGTACGAAAAAAAGCAGGCGCGGTCAACCATTATCGGCATGCCGCGCCTGCTGTATCAATTATTCCTGTTGTTCGCCGAGGGTGACCTGCACATCGGAGGACTGGCCACTGCGTTCGACGGTGAGGGTGATGGTGTCGCCCGGTTTTTTGCTGCCGAGAAGCTTGGACAGATCCTCAAAGCTCGTGACGGTGCTGCCGTCGGCGGCGGTGATCACATCGCCCATGCGGATGCCTGCTTCATAAGCTGGCCCGCCGTTGGTGACGCTGGCCACGAGAATGCCGGAGGTCTGATCGACGCCGACCTGGTTGGCCAGATCTTCATCGAGGCTGTAGCCGCTGATGCCAACCCAGGCTTTTTTCGTAGAGGTGTTGGTGTTTTTTCCATCCTTGACGCTGTTGACAAATTCCAGCACGGTGTTGGATGGGATCGCAAACCCCATGCCTTCAACGTTGCTCATCATGCCGGAGGAAGAAACCTTCAGCGAGTTGATGCCAATGAGCTGCGCCTGGCCGTTCAAGAGCGCGCCGCCGCTGTTGCCGTTGTTGATCGCGGCGTTGGTCTGGATGTAGCCGATGTCGCCGTTTTCGCTGGAGATCTCGCGATCGATGCCGCTGACGATGCCGTCGGTGACGGTGTTGGCAAATTCGCTGCCGAGTGGATTGCCGATGGCGACGGCCATGTCACCAACCTGAACCTGGTCGCTGTCGGCGAAGTCGAGGTACGGCATATCCTTGCCGTCGATCTTTAGCACGGCGAGGTCGAGGTTCGAGTCAGCGCCGAGCACTTCGGCGTCGTACTGGGTGCCATCTTCGGTGGTGACGACAACGCTGTCGGCGCCTTCGATGACGTGGTAGTTCGTGACGATCATGCCGTCAGCGCTGATGAGCACGCCAGAGCCATAGCCCTGCGCAGTCTCGCTGCCACTGTCGCCTTCTTGCTGCTGCTGGCCAAAGCCGAAAAATCCGCCGTACGCCGACTGGGTGGTCATATTATAAACGCTGACGACAGCTGGCGTCGCTTCCGCAGCGATGCTCGACACAGTCATGTTGCCGCTCTCGTCGTAGGTGATCTCGTCGGTATTGCGCGGCGTGGAAACAGCCTGGATGGTGTTCGAGCCGCCGACCTTGGCGCCGACAACGCCGCCGGTGGCGCCGCCGATGATGGCGCCGATCAAGAGCAGCGCAACGGCCTTGACCCAGCCATTGTTTTTGCGGCGCTTCGTCTTGCCGCCAGGCATTTGCGTGCCACCTGGCTGCTGCGGCGGAACAATGCCGATCTGCTCCGCCTGCACACGCTCTGCATCGGCGGAAGCAGACGCGCTCTGTGCAGCGCCCTCTGGCTCCGCTTGCGTAGCCTGCGCGGTGTGTTCCTGCTCTGGCTCAGCAGTCGCGCGCGCCTCCTCGGCGCGCACATAGGTCGCACCTTCATAGCTTTCGCCAACCGGCTGCGCCAGCCGCGTGACATCGGCATCGCCTGCAGCGTCGTCGGCGCGCACGTAGGTGTTCGTATTGTTGCTATTGTCAGATCCTGCGGTGTTCAGCGGATCGTTGTTGTTCATGTTCTGATCGTTTTCCATTTTTTACAGCTCCTTCGCATGTTAATATGAAGTCTTTGATCAGAGGGAGAGTGCCAGCGGCAGCTTCTGCTGCGCCACCCAAAGGCGGAAATGCGCCGCTTTCGGCGGGGTTTGATGCAGCTGGTCGTAGACGGTGTGAAACGCACGCTGCGGCAGGTTGTTTTTCTCGCTGAGATGGGCGAGCACAACATGCTTCGTGTGACCACCGATGAGTCCGCTCAGCGCCTGCGCGCAGGTCTCGTTGGAGAGATGCCCGTGATCCGAGGCGATGCGTCGTTTGAGCGACACCGGATAAGGCCCCAGGCGCAGCATCTCGCGGTCGTGATTGGCTTCGATCAGCAAAAGATCGCTGTCAGCGAGCGCTTCGAGGTTGTCGTCCGACAGCCGGCCGGCGTCGGTGAGCATGCCGATCTTTTTCTCGCGCCAGAGGATCTGATAGCTCACAGGATCGGCGGCGTCGTGGCTGACGCGCGTCCAGCCGATGGCAAAATCGGCCAGCTCCATGGCCTCTCCTTCGAGCGGCCGCATGAGGCTCGGATCCACCTTGCCGATGACGCCCTCGCCGAGCGCCTCCAGCGTGGCAGCTGTGCCGTAGCAGGGAATGTGGTAGCGTCGGAGCAATGGCCCGAGTCCGGCGACATGGTCGCGATGCTCATGGGTGATGAAGATGCCGCCGAGATTTTCCATCCCGCCTGGCGTCTGCGCCTCCACACCGGCCACCAATCGTTTCAAACTGATGCCGCAGTCGATGAGAAAAGCGCCTTCGTCACTCGCAAGGTAATAGCAATTTCCCTTGCTGCCGCTGGCCAAACTCACAAATTGCACCGCTCTTCCTCCTTCATTTCGATCATATTATACGTTGGTTCTGTTCTGAAAGGGTGTGGGGCTGGTTACGTCTTGTCAGGAAAGTATCAAGAATTCCCCACACTCCAACTCATAATTATACGCGAATGTCCGCCGCCGCACAAGAGCCAGCGCGCGTCGCCGCGCGATATTTGCAGGCGCGCGTCTGCGAAAAAATTTTTCGCCGCAGGCGTTCGTCGCGCGCTCTTTGTGTTATAATTGTAGAATGCAATAAAGGAGGAAAGACTTTATGTCGATTCGCGATCTTATCTACGACTACACCCAGGATCGTTCGATGATCAGCCAGGGCCTGGCGCTCTACCAGCTCGGCCGCGTGCAGCACATCACGATCGATTCCATGGATCACATAGCAGGTGGACAGTGTACGCTGTCCTATTCCAAGAGCGTGCTCGCCGACGCCGAAGTGGATGGGGAGAAGCCCTTCGTCGTCATCCGCGGCGAGGATCTTTTGAATTTCCACTGCTCCTGCGGCGGAGACGCTCAGGGCACAACGTTTTGCAAGCATCTCGTGGCGCTCGTGCGCGCCCTTTCAGATATTCTCGTGCCGCCGGCAAGCCGCGTGGACACACAGGCCGTGACCGCCTTTCTCGATCAGTACGAACCAAAGGTCACCTTTTCGCCAGACGGCAGCGCCGCCTCATCCTCCCAGCTCGTGACGCTCGTTCCCCAGCTGGATTTCGATCCTTACAAACAATATTTCAGCCTCGAATTTCACATCGCCACGCCGCGCAAGGCTTACGTGCTCAAGAGCATCTCCAATTTCTACCTGCATCTGCGCCGCGGCGAGACCGTCACCTACGGCAAGCAGCTCGTGCTCGAGCACAAGCGGGAAAATTTTGACCAGCCGAGCCAGTTTTATCTCGATCTCATCGACAACGCCTTCGACTGGATGTGCTACAGCAGCGGCAAATACATCGGCGATCTGCCAAAGATCGGCCGCTATCTCAGACTTTCCCACAACCAGTTCGACCAGTTCTTCGACCACATCGTGCGCCACGGCGGCGAGATCGACGCCCACCGTTCAAATGGCGGCACAGCGCGCATCCGCTTTGCCAAAGAAACACCGCCAACGACCGTGCAGGTCGTGCAGCGCGCCGACGACGCCTATCAGCTCGGCGTCGCCATGGACGAATTTCAGATCCTGCCCAATGCCCAGACCAGCTATCTCTACAACGAGCAGAAAGTCCTGCGCCCAAGCGACGGCTATCAGCAGCAGGTGCTGCCGCTGATCCGCGCCGCCCAGCAGATGGGCAACGACTTCGTCATGAACGGCGACCAGCTGACGCGTTTCATGGCCCTCGTCGTGCCGAACATCAGCCCGTACGTCAAGCTTGAGATCGATCCCGCCATCCAGCGCGAACATCTGCCAGCCAGCCTTGAGATCGCCCTCACCCTCGATTATCCGCAGCGCAACACCATCCGCGGACGCCTGCGCTTCCGCTACGGCAAGGTCGCGTTAAATCCGCTCGTGCCTGAGGACATCCCGCCACAGCTCCTGCGCGATATCGAAGCCGAAAACGCCTTTGCTGCGCTCCTCGATAAATACCGCTTCTCCGTCAACGAGGACGAATGGCTCCTCGTCGGCGAAGAACAGGTCTACGATTTTCTCCACGACGGCCTGCCGGAAATGATGCCGCTGGCCCAGATCGATATCGAAGACACCTTAAACCGCGTCAAGCCACGTCAGGCGATGGCGCCGCACATGGAAGCCAACGTCAGCCACGGCGTGCTCGAGCTGCGCTTCGATGAAAAAGTCTACGGCATGGACGTCTTCCTTGAAGTGCTCGCCGCCTACCGCGCCGGCAAAAAATACATCCGTCTCACCGACGATACCTACATCGACATCATCAATCCCGAGATCCGCGCCGTCAGCGATCTGCTCGCCGATTGCGCCGTCTCGCCGAAAGCCCTCGCCGAAGACGACACCGTCGAGCTGCCGCTCTATCGCGCACTCACCCTCGACGCCTTCGACGAAAGCGACTGCGGCATCCGCTTCGACCGCCGCGCAGCCTTTCGCGCCCTCGCCGAAGAGATCACCCGCGGCAGCGAAGCCACCGAAGCGCCGCTGCCAAAAGGGCTCAACGCCACGCTGCGCAGCTACCAGCACACCGGCTATCAATGGCTCGTGCGTCTGGCGCGGCTCGGCTTCGGCGGCATTCTCGCCGACGACATGGGCCTCGGCAAAACCCTGCAGACCATCGCCTATCTCCTGCACCAGCACGAAGAAAATCCCGACGCCCTCTCCATCATCGTCATGCCAACCTCCCTCATCTATAACTGGGAGGCCGAGCTCCAACGTTTCGCGCCGGGCCTGCCTTACCGCATTATCGCCGGCGCCAGAAAAGATCGCGAGCGCCTGCTCGCCGATATCCCGCCAGGCACGCTCCTGCTGACAAGCTACGCCACGCTGCGCCGCGATGCGCCGCTCTACGAAAACATCCAATTTGACAGCATCATTTCCGATGAAGGCCAGTACATCAAAAACAGCTACACCCAAAACACCCGCAGCCTCAAAAGCCTCCACGGCCTGCATCATTTTTCCCTCACCGGCACACCCATCGAAAACTCCCTCGCCGATCTCTGGAGCATCATGGATTTCTGCCTGCCTGGCTATCTCCACAGCTGGCGCGAATTCCGCCATCTCTACGAGATCCCCATCACCCGCTACGAAGACAGCGCCCGACTTGAGCAGCTGCGCCGCCAGATCGCGCCGTTCATCCTGCGCCGCATGAAAAACGACGTCCTCACCGAGCTCCCCGACAAGATCGACACCGTCCTCTACGCCGAGCTCAGCGAAGAAGAACGCCGCATCTACCACACCCAGCTCGCCCTCAGCCACAAAGCCTTCATCGAAGAGATCGCCGGCCATCCGCTGGCGCAGAGCCGCGTGCGCGTGCTCACACTCCTCATGCGCCTGCGCCAGGTTTGCTGCTCGCCAGCCCTTTTCCTCGACGGCTTCGACAAACCGAGCGCCAAGCTCCAGCTCTGCCTCTCCGTCATCGAAGACCGCGCCGCCCAGGGACACCAGATGCTCGTTTTCAGCCAGTTCACCAGCGTGCTCGACATGATCGCCCCCGAGCTGGAACGCCGCGGCATCGGCTACGTCACCCTCACCGGCAAGACCAAAGCAGAAGACCGCATGAAGCTCGTCAGCCAATTTAATGAAGAAAAGATCCCCGTCTTTCTCATTTCGCTGAAAGCCGGCGGCATCGGCCTCAATCTCACCAGCGCCGACACCGTCATCCACTTTGACCCATGGTGGAACCAGAGCGTGGAAAACCAGGCCACCGACCGCACCCACCGCATCGGCCAGAAAAAAAGCGTCCACGTCATCCGCCTCATCACCAAAAACACCATCGAAGAAAAGATCCTCCAGCTCAAAGAGAAAAAACAAGCCCTCTCCGACGCCATCATCACCAGCGAAGAAGGCGTCATTAACCGTCTCACCATGGACGACCTCGCCGGCCTCTTCGCCCTCGACTACACCGATATGCCAAACCTTGCCCCAGCCCCACACCCAAGCCGCAGCACCTACACCATCGAAGACGACAACTAAACAACAAAGCCCTGGTAAGCGATCTCCACACGATCGCCCACCGGGGCTTTGTTATGTTCCGTTTAATTATCTGTGCTTTTTCATAATCGACAGCGCCACCCGGGCCAGCGAAAGCCAAAACGTTGCCTTCATGGTTGCGCCGAGCAGACGGTTTAAAAGTTTTGCTAACATAGCTGCCTCACTTTCTGCGCACCAATCGCGCCAACAGCCACACCGCGCAGCCCAGCTGCACAAGCGCCAGCGCCAGATCAAGCGCCGTGTTCTTCACATCGTTCAGTTTTTCCATCATCATTGGCAGGTGCCAGCCGCCGTTAACCAGCCGCACCCTTCGCCTCCTTTCACTACCTCCATGATAGCGCAGACACCGATGATTGTCACGGAAAAGTCTAATTTTCAGATTTTTCGTTTGTATTCTCAAATGTATATACAAATTCCGATTACTTACTTAAATCTTTTTAGTGCCCAAAGACATAGACTCATTACTTTTTTAAACTATCCAAGAAAAATTCTCTACAAAGATACTTACATGTTTTCAAAAAAGGCAAGTATTCCTTGGATAACAGAGAACTATAGATAAGTTGATAGTACACCTTTTGACGAATCTCTGTTGGCTTGGCTACAACTGGTTCGTCCATAAATATTTTCTGTCCCAGAGCATTTGAAAGACATATTAGATATCCTTTCCTGGATACTAAATTACGCAACAAATATAAATTGCTTACGCTTGAAGCATTAGAAAAAGATTCCTGATGATAATTTACAGATTTCCCCCAAAATATAGTCAATTTATCTTTTTCGCTTAAAAATTTTCCGGAAAAGTTCTCATGAATAATATAAGGGTGCTTTTTATGGAGAAACACAACTATTTCATCTTCTAGAAAGGTAATACAATTCATATTTTGAGATGCTGTTAACGGTATTGGTGTCGTTATGATAGCAAGCGTATTATCTGGAGATTGGACAATCTGATCAAATACATTATGTATATTATCATCAGTCATAGTATCATTTAGACGAAATTCAAGGTTAGGAAATAAGCGCGTCCACTCGTCAAACAGCGAAAAGGCAAAAAGCTCCGATAAAATCGGATTCGTAATTATCGAAATGGGCCGAGAATACGTAATTGTTCGAGAAATTGTTGACAATGCTTGTGTGTATTGCGAAACAATATTTTCCGCATAAGGCTTAAATAAGTGACCAGCATGATTCAAAAAAATACCAGTTTTTGTTCGTGTGAAAAACTCTGTACCAAATTCCTCTTCAAGTTTATGAATACTTTTTGTTATTGCCGGCTGTGTAATAAACAAACGTTTGGCAGATTGATTAAGTGATTGGGTTTCACATACATCTAAGAAGTAATTTAATTGTTCTATCCTCATAACTTTTCATCCTTTAAAAGTAAATTAGGCCCCTTTCAAATTAAATTATAGATAAGGCATAGAAAAGTTGCAATCATATAATGAAATTATGTTATTACATTTCCATTTCTCAAAAAAAAGACTCATTAGACAGCAGTGTTTCTTATGGATACAATAAGCTTACAGAATAAGTTAATTGTTTAGGAGGAAACATCATGAAAAAAGATCGAAAGATTATTGTTGTCGGCGTTGATGGAATGGATCCTAGATTAGCAAAGAAATATCTTGATGCTGGCAAAATGCCGAATTTAGCAAAATTGTTAGAAAATGGATCTGCGCGAGAAGATTTGGTAATGCTTGGTGGCGTTCCTACAATCACACCTCCAATGTGGACTACCTTAGCTACGGGCGCTTATCCTGGAACACACGGCATTACAGATTTTTGGAATCAACATCCTAATGAGTTAGACACATTAGTATATGCTCTTGACTCAAGAAATTGCAAAGCCGAACAGCTTTGGAATGTTACTGCAGAAGCAGGCAAGAAGACTTTAGTATGGCATTGGCCTGGTTCCTCTTGGCCTCCTACCTCCGATAGCCCTAATCTGTCTGTTGTCGAAGGTACGACACCAAGTGATATCAATTTTGTTGATGGTGTAATGGAATTTGAAAAATTTGTCTGGGCAAGAGAAGACTTTGAAGAAGCAGAACAATATATCATCGAAGAAGAAGATCATAGCAGCGGTGCCGGATGCATTATTTCCGGTTTAGATCTAGCTGAAGTAGATGACGATAAACCAAAACAAGGTAGCGCAATGGATACCTTGGGAGCAAATACATTAAAGTCAATCATGTTATCTGAGCACGAAGGTGAAAAACAAGGTGTAGACGGTTGGGAACAAACATACGAAGATCGTGCAGCACAAGTACAGCTTTGTCCATGCAAAAGTTGGAAGAAAGAATTTCCTCAAGGAGCAAAAGAATTTACAATTCCTGTAAGTAATGGATTAGAACGCCGCATGGGCGTCATCTATCCTAATGAAAATGGCATTTATGATAAGGTTGAAATTTACAAAAATAAACGTTCTGAAGACCCTATGGTTACTATCACAGGAAATGACGTAATTCCTCCAGTACCAGATACTATTCTACGTAAAGAAGACCGCGTAGATGTTACGAAAACATATCTACTGCTTAAATTACCAGAAGATGGTAGCGAAGTAGTACTCTATGTTGGACGTGCCATGAAAGCAGATATGCCTGATTTATTTCATCCGAAGTCTCTATATAAAGATATCTTCGATAATGTCGGCCCTGTTCCAGGCGTAACCATCATGGGCGGTTCTATGCCAAAAGATTGGTTTGCCGTAAATGCTAAAACATGGGATTTCTATGCAAAATGGCAAGCCGATTGCATCAACTATTTAATCAAAAAATATGATTACCAGATAGTGTTTAGTCATCTTCATAACGTAGATTGTATTGGTCATGTAATGTGGGAACGCGCAGTACAGCGAAAAGAGTACCTTGCAAGCATTCCCGAAGAGTTCCAAAAGGTTATGGAATACACCTATATCCAGACAGATAATTATTTAGGCGAATTTTTGCCATTAATGGATGATGGTTGGACCATTATACTTACATCTGACCATGGCCTTGTTAGCGCAAGAGAAGATATGCCACCTGCTCTTGGTGATCCATTTGGCGTTAACACTCGAGCAATGGTTGAGATGGGTTATACAGTTTTGAAAAAAGACGAAAATGGCAATCCTTTAAGAGAAATTGACTGGGAGAAAACTACGGCTGTTGCTCCTCGCGGACTCTATATTTACATTAACTTGAAAGGACGCAATCCTCACGGTATCGTTGATCCAGCAGATAAGTATGAATTAGAAGAAAAGATCATTACTGATTTATACAATTATCGTTACAATGGTAAACGTTGCGTTGCAGTAGCACTTCGTCAACAGGATGCTGCTCTGTTAGGTTTGAAGACACAAGATGGTGACAGTTCAATTGGCGACATTGTATATTGGCTTACTGAAGGCTTCAATCGCGTACATGGTGATAGTTTATCTACTTACATGGGATTGGCCGATACTTCCGAATCTCCTATCTTCGCTATCGGGGGATCTGGGGTTAAAAAAGGTTTCTATACTAATCGTGTAATTCGCGAGGTTGATGTCGCACCAACTATGGCCGTGCTAGCAGGTGTACGTATGCCCGCACAATGTGAAGGTGCCCCTGTTTACCAGATTCTTGATTTAGAAAATTAAAGTGACGATTTAACTTAATCTATTTGCTCTGTTGAATACACATTATTCTTCAGGGCAAATAGATTAGTATCAAATTTTTAGTCAATACTTTTAAATAAGGGGGTATATGCAATGACAGAAGCAAGTAAAAGAGGCAATAAGCTCTATTATATTCATATATGCATCTTTCTTCTTATTACATTTGGCGTTGGTTTCTTACCACCTTTTGCTCAAATCACCGATCTAGGGATGCGCGTTTTAGGTGTATTTCTAGGGGTTATTTACGCATGGTGTTTTATCGCATTAGACTGGCCTAGTTTAGTTGCTTTATGTGCATTGGCTGTGATTGGATACGGAGAAGGTGCAGACGCAATCGTACTTTCCGGTTGGTCTTTTCAAACAATCCCACAATTGATTCTTTGTTTTTTATTAGCAGAGGGTATTGCTCAAACTAAGCTAACAAAGTACGTTTCTGATAGATTGCTATCATTTAATGTATTTAAAGGACGTCCTTATGTTTTGGTCGGTGGACTTCTTATCGCGCAGATTATTTTAAATCTTTTACAGTGCGCATATGCCGGACTTTTCCTGCTTTGGGGAATTGCAAGTTCGATGTCAGAAAAAGCTGGCTATCCAAAATGTAATATGTTTAACACCATTGTCATTACGTCAACAGTAACTATTTATGTTTGGTCATCATTTATTTTTCCATTTAATCCAGGCGCATTAATGCATATTGCATTTTTGCAACAAGCGATACCAGGCATAGAAATTCCATTTGGTGGTTGGATCGTATTATGGGGAATTTTTACTGTTCTTTATGCAATACTTTGGCCTATAATTTTAAAATATGTGTTTAGAATAGACTTATCCGCTATAGCTAATATTAATTTGGATGAGCTGCAAAAAGAAAAGCAAGCTATGCTTCCTGAACAGAAATTCGGCATTGGTATTTTGCTCGGATTTGTCATTGCAATGTTTATTCCAGAAGTATTACCTGAGGGTTGGATAATTACAAAAGCATTTTCAGCATTAGGACTAAGCGGATGTCTAGCAATTGCTGTTATAGTAATGGTTGCTTTTAAAAAGTCTAATGGAGAACATTATTTAACAATGCAAGCGGCAGCAAATGGCATTCAGTGGAATGTCATTTGGTTATTAGTAGCAACAGAACCTTTAGCTAGCGCTTTTAATGCAGATGAATGCGGTATTCTACCATCAATAATGACAGCCGTAACACCGCTCTTGACAACTTTATCTCCGGCATTATTCCTGGTTATTTGCATGATTGTACTAGGAATTGTTACTCAGTTTGTTCATAATATGGTTTTAATTGTAGTATTCGTTCCAATTTTGTGTCCTTTGTATGTTCAAATGGGCGGAGATCCATTTGTTATGTTTGTAGGGCTGGTCGTTGCTATGAATGCAGCCTTTACGACACCAGCTGCTAGCTGGAATTCAGCTATGATGTTCGGAGTTGACGGAACAATCACCTCTCGAGTATATTTGCATGGTTTTAGTCATTTTGTATTTTCTTTAGTACTCTTCTTTATCTTGATGATGCCACTGGCTAATATTCTCTTGCCATATTAACAAGAGACATTATGTTTAAGCTTTCCATAAATTTTATTTAGAAAAAACACGAGCATATCTCATACTGAAAACAACAATCTCAATCAGTAAAATGAGAACATGCTCGTGTTTCTATGTAGTTATTTTATTTTCCAGCCGAAATCTGTGAAGAGCCAAAAAACGCTGCAGACCAGCCAAACGTAATATGCAGCAGCATGATTAAACTGTATTCATATCACAAAGCCGCCGGCCATGGTGATGATTTGGCCGGTGATGTAGCTGGCTTGGTCGCTGATGAGGTAGCTGGCGAGGCCTGCGACTTCGTCGGGGTTGGCGTAACGGTGCATTGGCATGTCGGCGTGGAGGACGGCGTTGGTTTCTTTGCCGAGCTGTTCCACCATGTCGGTATGGACAACGCCGGGTGCGATGGCGTTGACGCGGATGCCGCTGTAGGCCACTTCCTGAGCCAACGAGCGCGTGAAGGCGTCGATGGCGTCTTTGGTGGCGCTGTAGCAGACTTCGCAACTGGCGGCGTGGCTGCCCCAGATGGAGCTGATGTTGAGGATGACGCCTCTTTGTCTGGCGATCATATCCGGCAGCACGGCGCGGGTGCAATAGAAGGTGCCGTTGACGTTGGTATCGAACAAATCGAGCCATTCGGCGTCGAGCATGTCCTGCAAGAGGCCGTTCCAGCTGATGCCGGCGCTGTTGATCAGCACATCGACGCCACCCCATTTTTCGTGCATGGCGTCGACAACTTCCTGCACTCTGGCTGGCGCACATCGCACTGCACACATATAACTTCGCAGCCTTCGGCCTTGAGCACGCGCATGAGGCTATGGGCGGTTTCGATGCTCTCCTTGTAAATGAAGCAGATGCGGTGTCCTTCACGGGCCAGTCGGCGCACAATGGCTGCGCCGATGCCGCGGGAACCGCCGGTGATAAGGATATTAGCCATAACTTTTCTCTCCCTTGCAAACGATCAGTCGTGGTCTTTGGTGATGTCCGCCACGGTGGCACCGGTGACTTTGAGAAAATCGTCGGTGGCCAGCCCCATCTGCAAACCGCGATGGCCGGCGGAAACGAGGATCTCGCTGATTTTTCCGATCTCAGCACCAACGTAGGTTGGAAAGGCTTTTTTCATGCCGATTGGCGAACAGCCACCGCGGATGTAGCCGGTGGTTTTTTCCAGGTCTTTAAGATGGAGCATTTCCACGCGCTTGTTGCCGCTGGCACGGGCGAACTTTTTCAGATCGAGCTCCTGATCGCTCGGAATAACGCCAACGACGGGGCCGGTTTTATCGCCCACGGCAACGAGGGTCTTAAACACCTGATCGGTTGGCCGCGAAAGCTCGGCGGCGGCGTGCACCGCATCCAGGGCGTCTTCCTTCCAGGCGTAGTGGTACACATTGTAAGATACCTTGACACGTTCGACCATGCGCATGGCATTGGTCTTTTTTTCTTTGTCCTTACTCATGGTCTTCCTCCAAAAAACGCTTCATCCGCGCCGCTGCTTCCTTGCCCAGACGCAGCCCTTCGCTGTAAAATTCACTGGCGGCCGAGCGGCTCACACCGTAACGGTGGATGTTGGTACTTTCCACCACTGGCGCCACCACAAGGGCACGTCCTTCGCGTTCGAGCCGGTCCAGCAGGGTCAGTTCACGGTTGTAATGGAGATGGCTGAGCAGGTAGGCGTTGCGCGTCATGGGCACGTTTGCCAGCGCCAGGGCACTGCGCGGGGTGAGGTGAGGCCGCGCCATGCGGTAGCCTGTGGTGTGGGTGCGGATCACAACCACACGCTCGCAGCCGGCGTCCAACGCTGCCTGCACCGGCAACGGCTCGGCGATGCTGCCGTCGAAATAGCTGCGCTCGATGAGCTGCACCGGTTCTCCCTCGCCTGGGAAGGTGAGGCCGGCGGCCAGATACTGCTGCAGGTGCTTGGCTTTTTCAGCACGCTCCAAGCCCCAGAACACGCCGTCGCCGTTGTCCGAGCGGGTTGTGGCCAGACGCAGCGTGCCTTCTGCCGCCGCTCCTGCTGCCAGAGGGACTGCGCCTCGCCGATCCTGAAACGAGCGGCACCATCCCACCGCAGGGCTGCGTGCTCGGCATCGACATTGGCTCCACAAGCACAGATCTGGTGCTCGTAGCGCCAGATGGCAGCCTCATCGATCTGCAGTATCTGCGCACCGCCGGCGATCCTGAGGCCGCCGTGCGCCAGGGGCTGGAAAATATCCGCAGGCGCTATGGCGAGGTGCCTTTTCTCGCTGTTGGTGTCACCGGCTCGGGACGCGCACGCATTGGCCGGCTCATTGGCGCCGATGTGGTGCGCGACGAAATCACCGCTCAGGCACGCGCTGCCACAGCCTGGGTGCCAAAGGCCGACACGGTCTTTGAAATCGGCGGCCAGGATTCAAAATACATTTCTTTGCGCGATGGCCAAGTCGTCGATTTTCAAATGAACAAGATCTGCGCCGCCGGCACAGGCTCCTTTGTGGAAGAACAGGCGGCGCGCATGGGCATCCCTTTGGCCGATTTCGGCACCCTCGCCCTCAGCGCCGAGGCCCCGGCAGCTTTGGGCGAACGCTGCACCGTCTTTATCGAAACGGCCATACAAACAGCGCTTGCACGCGGTGCCTCGGCAGCGGATGTATGCGCCGGTCTCTGCCATTCTATTGTGCGCAACTATCTGCACAAGGTCGTAGCAAACAAAACCGTCGGCAACTGCGTCGTTCTTCAGGGTGGCGTCGCCTACAACCCAGGCATTGTTGCCGCCTTCAGCCAGGTTCTCGGCAAGCGTCTGCATGTCTCGCCATGCTTTTCCATCAGTGGTGCTTACGGCGCGGCGTTGCTCGCTCTGGAGGCGGCAGAAGGCCCGTCCCGCTTCCATGGATTCGACACCAGCGCTGGCGAAGAGACCGCTCTGCCACCACCCGTGCAACAGAACATTGCCTTCTACGAAAAAACTGGTGCGCTCCTGCTGGCGGGTTACGATCCAACGCCGGTATCTGGCAAAAAGACGGTCGGCGTGCCTTTCGCTCTGATGCTCCATAAATTTTTCCCGATGGCCAACACTTTTTTCAAAAACCTCGGGTTCAACGTGCTCCTGTCTCCGGCAAGCAACGAAGAGATTATTCGGCTGGCGCAAAACACTGCGCAGGCCGAAACCTGCTATCCTGTCAAACTTCTGCATGGGCACATGGCCTGGCTGGCAGAACAAAACGTAGATTATATCTTCATTCCGCAAATTCACACGATGCGCCACGAAACCTCTCGCGTCGAACACAATTATGGCTGTGTCTACATGCAAACAGCGCCGCTTTTGGCCGCCCGCGCCCTAAAGTTGGAAGAACGCGGAATCACGCTGCTGAGCCCCGTCTTTGATCTGGACTTTGGCAAGGAAGCCATGGCCAGCGCCATGCTCACGCTCGGCAAGGTGCTCCGCATCCCCAAGCCACGTCTACTGCCAGCGCTCATGGCCGGCGCCATGGCTGTGCGCAAACACACTGCCGCTGTCGAAAAGCAAGGCAAAGCTCTGCTCGAAGGATTGGCGCCGGACGAAAAGGTGCTCGTACTCATCACACGCAACTACGGCCTTTCTGACCCTGTTCTCAATATGGGCATTCCCCGCCTGCTTTTGGAACGCGGCCACAAGGTCATCACCCTCTCACACCTGCCGGCCCACGACCTCGACATCGCCCAAGATCATCCAAACCTTTACTGGCCGTTTGGCCAGCACATCGTCTCTGGCGCCAAGCTGGTGGCACACCACCCAAACCTCTACGCCGTCTATCTCACCAATCATGGCTGCGGCCCGGACACCATGCTTCAGACACTTTTCCGCCAGGAAATGGCAAGCAAACCCTACTTACAGATCGAAGTTGACGAACATTTCTCTCCGGTCGGCGTCATCACTCGCATCGAAGCCTTTCTGCACAGTCTGGAAAACCGCCCAACCTTGCCGCTTGCGCCAGATTTTTCTCTCACCGATGTGCGCACCCAACAGCCTTCTGTAACCGCAACGCCGCATCCAGACGGCGGGCCGCTCTATCTGCCAGAAATGGCACCATTTACCCCTTACCTTTGTAACTACGCCACCCAGGCCTGGCAGCTGGAAACCCGTGTGCTCCCCCTCGATGCAGAAGCTTTGCGCCTAGGCCGCAGTGAAACCACAAGCAAGGAATACCTCCCCTACGCCATGCTTCTCGGCGCCACTTTGGCCGCCGCCGAACGAGAATCCCGACCGTTTCAAGTACTCGTGCCAAGCACCCAGGGCGCCGAGGCCGACGGGCAATATGCCTGGGCAATCAGCGCTGTGCTTGCGCGCCGCGGCCTCAGTCATGTGACGCTGGTGGCACCGCAGCTTGAAACCCTGCCTCAGACGCTGCCCGAACCAGAACGCTTTTTCCGCGCCCTGCTTACAGCAGATCTTCTGCTCTGCGCCCCGCCAGAGGCCCGTGCCCAATTGGCGCCGCAAAATATTCCCGATGCCAAGGCCCTGCGCCAGCTCGCCTCAGAGATTGGAGCGCTCTCTGTAGGCGCACGGCGTCTTGGCGTGGTTGGTGAACCGCTCACCCTCTTTGCCCTCAACGGCGGCCTGCCTGCTCAGCTTGAGCGAGAAGGCTGGGCACTCTCTCGGGCGCCACTCTCGGAATACCTGCTCATGCTTTGGCAGGACGCCGGTATAAACGTTCCTGCCGATTGGCGCGAGCTGTGCAGTGATCTCGCCTTTCACCTTCATGCGCGCAGCAGCTTCGCAGGCGACCACCAAAACCTGCGTGCCCTTGCCGATCAAACGCTGCCGCGTTTTGCCGGCGCCGGCGGCCGCTACCGCCTGGCTAAGGCCTGCGCCCTCGCGCAAACAACACGCGGCGTAATCAGCCTCGCCCCGCGCTATGAGAACACCGCCACCGTCCTGGAAATGACCGGCGCCGCCGCCAACCTTCCTCATCTCACTCTCGCCCTGGACGATGATCAGGACGACACTGCGCAGGCAAAATTGCGCGCCTTTCTTTACTATCTCAGCTAATTACAGGCACAAAAACACGGCTCTGCAAAACGGAGCCGTACTCTGACTATAGATAAACCCTGCTTCAGGCAATACACCCGAAACAGGGTTTTCTTTTCACCGGAAAAAATTTCTCTCCCATTCAAGTGATACAATTCTATGCTGTCAAAAATCCTTCGCGCGCAAGCAGCGCCCGCAGAGATCGTCAAAAGTGTTCATCATGCAAGCGTCGCGGCGCAGGGCGGCGGCGTGGGGCAGACCTTTGACGTACCAGCCGATCTGCTTGCGCATTTCCTGCATGGCGATGCGCTCGCCTTTGTAGCGGACGGCGAGGGCGGCGTGGTCGAGCATGACCTGGGCGCGCTCGTGGAGATCTGGCTCCGGTGGGATCGGTTCACCGCGATGGTCGGCGAGGAGCTGGGCGAACAGCCATGGGCGGCCA
>OLOM01000083.1_pt1 | contig 69190 bp, 61 predicted proteins | sample 1672531 | NCBI WGS metagenome assembly OLOM01 (sample SAMEA3136696, study PRJEB25190) | human gut metagenome | reverse complement strand
GCGGTAAGGCCGGCCTCGGCGCCCTCGGAGACGTCGTAGCGCTCCATGCGCTGGGCCACGCCCTCGACGAGCGCGGTGCGCGCCCAGGTGCAGAAGTTCTTGATGGCGGTATCGTTCATGCTGTCCACGCCCTCTCCTAGCTCAAACAAATGGCGTCGACGCCGTCAAGCTCATGGAGCAAGCGCTCGCGCAGCTGCTCCAGGTAGGCATCAACATCCTGCTCGTTAGAAAGCTTGTATGCCGTTATTTCCAGGGAGGCGAGCGTTACGAGTTTGACCTTGGTTGCCGGCTTGGGCTTTGCCTCGGGGCGCGCGTGAGTGATGTTTGTCACGTATTCGCCGTCCTCGGTCACCTGCGTGCGGCGACGCTCTGTTTCGATGCGCTCCTGCTCGGCCGCCACGGCGCGGTTGATCTTTGAGAGCGCACCGTTACGCCAGCTGTCGAGCTGCTGCTTGAGCGCGTCGATGCGAACCGCTGTTGTTGCGTCGTGCGCGTTGGAGCGAATGGAGGCAGCGGCACGGTCGGCATCGCCGGCAGCGTCCGTCGCCACGCGTACAAAGCCCTCCTGCCCGTTCGCATACTGCTTTACCGAATCGACCGTCTTTTCGATGGCAGACAAAAGCTCGTTGCGCTTGCGGTCAACAAGCTCTTTATGTGCATCGAGCACGGGCGCCGTGAGCTCGTTGATATAGCGAATCTGGCTATAGGGCTTATCGGACTTCAAGATCTCGTCCACCCTGTGCACGGCATCGGACGCCTGCGCGTTGGACTCCAGGTAGAAGCCCTCCCCCTTCATGAGCGACATGAACCTCACGCCGTTATCGAAGGCTGCCTTTTGGTTGGTGAAGAAGGCCTCGACGGGCTCGAAGTCCTCGTGCCAATCCAGCAAGTCGTCTTCGCTATCCACCAGCTGCTTTAAGAACGCCTGCGGGTCGTGCTGCGCCTCCAGGGTACGACTCATGAGCGCGGCGCCCTGCTCCACCACGTCACGGCCTGGATAGGGGTACTCGCGTGTAATGCCGGTGTAGTTATCGCGGAAGAGCTCGGTGCACTTCCCGCACAGGTCTTCGAGTGCGCTTGCAGCAAAGGCGACGAGCTCGTCCTCGTCACGCGAGACATTGGGAGTGTCCGTTAGGTCGCGCAGCAGGTCTGCCGCAGCCTTAAGCAGAGTATCGGACATACGCACGCGCTGGCGCACCTGCGCCTTATCGGCCTGCTTGCGCAGGCACTCGAGCATCTTGCGGTCCCTCAGTGCCACAACGGCACCGCCCACAGAGACGGTTGCACGCTGGGTAGCTACCAACTGGGCCACCACGTTTGCCACGTCGATCTCGCGCCAGCCAAAAGGCTTTTGCTGGTACTTACGCTGCAGGTCGCCCATAGTTGCGGGCTGGTGCATTTGGTCTTGCACTTTAAGGAAGTCTGCCACCTCTTTGAGAGCGCGGGCGTTGGGCTCTTCCATGCCGTCGAGCGCCTGTTGGATCTGACCGGAGAGGGTGCGGCGAATGTCATCGTCCGTCTGAGCGGGATCGGTAATGTAGCCCGCTTTGTTAAAGGTGGTGTCCGCAAGCTTTGCGAGCGCTTGGTCAATCACATCGGCAGGTTTGACGGAGCGAATCTCGACCATACGGCCGTCGACGGCGCAGCGAGCGTGCAGCAGTGCCTCTTCGATAAGGCCCGCGGCCTCTTTTTCGTTGTAGGCGGCCTCTTTGAGTTTATTGGCCAAAATCTGCTGCGTGCTAGGCGGCAGCTGGTCGCGATTGAGGGTTTGGGCGTACTTGCGAATCTTTGCGGCGTTCATGATCACATCGAAGTAATCCGCCTCGTTGGAAAGCACCAGCAGGGCCTGACCGCTCGACTTAAGGGTAAGCTCGCTATCGGACGCGCGCGAAAGGTCATCTGCCAGCGTGATGATATTGAGCGTCATGCCACCGTTTGTGGTGCCGTAAATAGAGCCGTCCACGTAGCGGTCGATGGGAAAATCGTTGGCCCCGTGGCGCAGCTTTTTAGCCGCGTACACACCGCTAAACAGAACCTTCTTGATGCTCTCGATCACCTGCGCGGTATCGATCTGGGTCTCGGAGATGGCACGGGCCATATCCTGCTCTTCGTCGGTAAGGAAGTTGTAGGTATCGCCCTGGCGCGCCACGTAGTTTTCGCGCACCAAGCGCGCGAGCGACTCTTTGACGTTGTCTTTGAGTGCCGCCTTGTCGATATCCATCTGATCGATCATAAGGATGGAGATGTTCTCGACGTTGGACTTAACGTAATCGATATAGCGAATGAGGTAGAGCAGCTTAAGGATGCGCACGTCATAGGGCTTGAGGCCATGGTCGTCCTCGGCGGCACGCTCCGCGCGGTCGATCACGCGAATCACGCCGTGCTCCAAGTCCTTAGAGATGGCATCTAAGAAGCGCCAGAACGGGACGAGCAAGCCCACCTGGGCGCCCTGGACCGCCTGCGCGGACTCCTGGAAGGCGGAGAGCATGGAACGCTCGCCCGTGGACATGTGCTTGGCCTTGACACCGTGTTTGCGGATCTCGGTCATAACGTCGGGCAGGACCTTGAACTGATAGTTTACAAACGGGTAGCTCGACGTGAAGTCGTGCGCGCTCTTGTAGCCAATCAGATCGTTGCGGGAACCGTCAAACGCAAAGAGGTTCTTAAGGACGGTAGAGGTGTTCTCGTAATCGACATCGAGGACGGTCTTTGCCGCCTGGGTCTTGTCCAGCACGCGGCGCTGGATAACCTCGTCCACGCTGGAACTCGAAAGCGAAAGGCGTGTGTTAAAGCGACCCTGAATCTTGGAGAAGTCGTCGCCCACGACCATGGCAACCTCGTCGATGGCCTCCTGGCTCGTAACCATAACCCACACGCGGCCGCCGCACTTGGTGCCCAGCTCTTCCACGAGGGTCTGCAGGCTCAGCATGAGGTTAACGTCATCGCCAATAAACTGGCCCACCTCGTCTGCCATAAACAGCAGGCGGAACTTGCCGCCCTCCTGAGCGGTGCGGGCATCGACGTAGCTGTTGACCATGCGCACAAAACGGTCCACGGCGATGGCATCGTCTTCCGTGCCGTCAAACCAGTTGCATGCTGCCTGCTCACTCATGCCCATAACCTGCATGAGCACGGGAACGATATCGTCTTGGCGGTACTCGTAGGTCTCGCGCTCCTCGACCCACGAGCCCCCGCACGCGCGCTCGTAGGCGTCGCGGAACTCCTGCGTCTTGCCGCAAGAATCGATGTAATCCTCGAGCTTGGCAAGCTTGAGGTCCTCGCCAAAAAAGCCGCGGTGCTCAAAGAACACGCGTTCAAAGGCGCGCAGCAGCGCCGTCTTTATCGTGCTGCCCTCTTTCCAGCTGCCACCCATGGTATCGATATTGAACAAGATGGTCTCGGTGGGAACATCGCAGCAACGGCGCATTTTAGAGGCCACCATGGGGTCTGCGACCTTGCCGTCAAAGTAGTCGATCACGCGCTTGCCCGCCACCTCGTTATTGGCCAGCACGTACGAAAGGATCTTGAGGAAGTGCGATTTACCGGAGCCAAAGAAGCCGCTGATCCACACGCCCACCTTATCGGTGGGAACGTCGAGCGAGCGGTCGTACACCTCAAAGAAATCGGCAAAGTGGCGCTGGAGCTCGCGCGTCACCACGTACTCTTCCAGCTCCTGGCGCACGGACTCGCTTTTATCGTCCTGCACCTTGACCACGCCGTTGATGGAACGGTTGATGTCTTTGGCAAAAAGGTCGCGAATTTCCATGTGAACTCCTAGGAAATATCGAAGGCGCGATAGTAGCTATCGGCGCCCAGACGATTAAACAGTCGGAATTGCTGGCCATTAAATGACCCCGGATAGACAATCACTACCGGCACGTCTCCAAAGTCTGCAAGCATGTTGTTAAGGAGGTCGTGCGCGCGCAGGAAGGGATAGACTTCGCCCACGCCCGTAATAAGAATGACGTCGCCGGGCTTGTGAGGCTGCGTTTGCTCCAGAATGTATTTTGCAAACGCTGCTGGGCCGCAAATCTTTTGCAGCTGGTCGCGCTGGCGCTGCGTGCCCGTTTTGAGCTCTTGCTTGGGGATAGCCTTGAGGATGCGCTTGTTCTCGCAAAGCGCCAGGAAGGCGTCATATAGGTTGATGACTTTGAGATCGCACGGAAGGGTGCCGCACTCGGCATCGCGCTGTAGGCCCTCGATATAGGCGCGGACTTCAAACTCCAGCGATGGGTCGTAGCAAAACGTGTAGAAGCCGATCTCGTTGCCAATGCCCTTGTTTGCCAAAAAGTCCGGCTGAGCCAGACGCTCGCGAAAGACCTGGCAACGATGTTCCAGGTCCTCGCGGGCACGCTCTTCTTGTGTTCGGCGATTGATTGCCATAGCTACATCGCCTGCCCGGTAAAGGCCTGGATGGCGGCAGCGTCGCCCAGAACCTCGATAGCATCCTGCAGATCTGGGTCCAAGAAGACGGGATGCAGATCTTCCGAGCGCGGGGCAAGCAGGCCCACCTGAAGCAGACATCCCATCACCGTGCTCTTGATGCGCACTATTGTGGAATCGGCCCATTTGGCAGCATCGGCATGCTCCACCTGGAAGCGCGTAAAAAATGCATCGAGGTCCACACGCGTAAAGGTGTAGTCCAAGCCCGCCATGCGCTCGCCTATCTCAACCTTCATGAACTCGTCTATAAGGTCGTAGCGGCACATCATGGCATACATGTTGGCCTGCGCTGCCTGGGTTGACGTACCTGTGGCGATAAGCTCGGTTATCGCCTGTGCTGCCTGCGCCGCCGCCTGCCGGTCTACCCCGCGCTGGGTGCACTCGGCCTCATCGGGGACCAGGGCGTCCAGGCGCTTAAGGCACACGCCGGTGCGATTTGAGAGCATGCGCTCCGTGGGGTATTGAAAGAGGTTCTCGCTTTTTACGCGGTCGATTATCGCTTCGTCACTTGCGCCCTGCAGTCGCAGGCGCGAGACAATACGCATTTCTGCCAGGAGGAACTGCTCTCTCGTGAGCACCCTCCCCCCCGGATTTTCTTCGCGGTTGTAGCCACGATACACACTCCGGAGGTCGTTTAGTTGCTGCGGGGATAATAGCCCGTCGTTAAGACACCGTTCCATGATACTCGTTTCCCATGTTCCACGGGATGCAGGGCCAGCAAGCGGACGGCGGATTTATTGGCAGGTGGGGTGCGGGCTGCCCGAGGATCAACCGGCAATCCATTTCCCGCAAGCCACGACAGCATTGCTAGCAAGCATTGCTAGCAAGATGAGCATAAGCCCGAAACGGATCGGACTTGTTGAGCAACAAACGCGATTGGACACACACGTCCTCGCACTTGAAAACCAGCACCCTCCCTCCCCTCCATGTAACAGAATCGTAAACCATAGAGAAATACTCGGATTAGCATGCTAAAGTGGCCGTACCTCAGAGTCTGTTTTTGGAGGTTTGTTTTATGGCCCGCGTGCACAACTTCTCGGCCGGCCCCGCCGCGCTTCCCGAGAGCATCTTGACGCAAATTGCAAACGAGATGCTCGATTACCAGGGTTGCGGCATGTCCGTCTTGGAAATGAGCCACCGGTCGAGTATGTACCAGCAGATCATCGACGACGCCGAGGCCACGCTTCGCCGCTTGCTCGATATTCCGCAAAACTACCGCGTGATCTTCCTACAGGGCGGCGCCACGCTGCAGTTTGCGGGCATCCCCATGAACTTCATGCGCACCGGTCGCGCCGGTTACGTGGTCACGGGCAACTTTGCTAAGAAGGCCTGGAAAGAGGCAGCCAAGTACGGCGATGCCGTCAAGCTTGTCTCAAGCGAAGACACCGATTTCGACCGTATCCCCGCTCTTGCCCCCGTGCGTGAGCGCGCGTCCGCAGGCGACCTTGATTACGTCTACATCTGCCAAAACAACACTATCTTTGGCACCATGTTCCACGAGCTGCCCGAATGCGGTGACGCCCCCCTCTTTGCCGATGTCTCGAGCTGCTTTCTTTCGCAGCCGCTCGATATTTCGCGCTACGGCCTGGTCTATGCAGGCGCGCAGAAAAATGCCGGCGCCGCGGGTGTCACGGTGATCATCGTGCGCGACAACCTGCTGGAAGACGGCCCGGCCTTCGCGCAAACCCCCCAGTACATGGACCTGCGTCTGCAGGCTCAAAAGGGCTCCATGCTCAACACGCCCAACACCTTTGGCATCTACGTATGCGGCAAGGTCTTTCGCTGGGTGGAAGAAACCGGCGGCCTTAAGGCCATGGCGCAGCGCAACTGGGCAAAGGCAAACCTGCTTTACGATTTGCTCGACAACAGCCAGATCTTCCATGGCACGGCGCAAAAGGACAGCCGCTCCATCGCAAACGTCACGTTCCGCACCGATTCCGACGAGCTCAACGCGCAGTTTGTTGCCGGTGCGCACGAGCGCGGCATCGAGAACATCAAGGGGCATCGCCTGGTAGGTGGCATGCGCGCAAGCGTCTATAACGCCGTTACCATGGAAGATGTCGAGGCACTCGCCGCTTACATGCACGAGTTTGAAGCCGAGCACGCACCGTCTCCGCGATCTTTGTAGCCTGCGACAACGCGGGCCCACCTCAGCTGTATCACCATTGCCGCCACGCGCGGCGTTCCCCACAAGGAGACTTCCATGCGTAAAATCAAAACCATCGACGACATCACCAAAGACGGCGCGGTCGAATTTGGCAACGGCTACGAGTTTGTAGACAAGGCCGAGGACGCCGACGCCATCCTCATGCGCTCAACCGACTTGCACGGCTACGAGCTGCCCGAAGGCATTCGCGCTATTGCTCGTTGCGGTGCCGGTGTGAATAATATCCCCATCGAGGAGTACGCCAAGCGCGGCGTCGTGGTATTTAACTCCCCCGGCGCCAACGCCAACGCCGTGAAGGAGATCGTGCTTGCCGCCCTCATCCTTTCCAGCCGTGGCGTGGTGCAGTCCATGCAATGGGTGCGCGACAACGCCGAGGACCCCAACATCCTGGTCAACGCCGAGAAGGCCAAGAAGGCCTTTGTGGGCCGTGAGCTCAAGGGCAAGCGCATCGGCGTGATTGGCCTGGGCAACGTGGGTTCCAAGGTGGCCAATGCCTGCGTGGACCTGGGCATGGACGTATATGGCTACGACCCGTTCATTTCCGTTGAACACGCGTGGGCGCTCTCGCAAAGCGTTCAGCGCGTGGGTACCCTCGAGGACCTTTGCCGCGGCTGCGATTACCTGACGGTACACGTGCCCAGCAAGGCCGATACCATTAGCATGATCTCGACCGAGCAGCTTGACCTGCTGGCCCCCGGCGCCGTGCTCATCAACTACGCGCGCGAGACCATCATCGACGAGGACGCCGTGGACGCTGCCCTGCGCGAGGGCAAGCTCTCCTGGTTCTCCTGCGACTTTGCCACGCCCAAGACGGTCAAGATGCCCAACACGTTTATTACCACGCACTCGGGCGCCGGCACCGGCGAGGCCGAAGCCAATTGCGCTGATATGGCCATTTCCGAGCTTAAGGATTACCTGGAGAACGGCAATATCGTCCACTCCGTTAATTACCCCGCCTGCAGCATGGGCAAGGCGCGCGCCGCAAGCCGTATTGCCTGCCTGCACGCAAACGTGCCCAATATGATCGGTCAGATCACGGCCATCCTTGCGAAGGACAACGCCAACGTGCAGCGCATGGTCAACGAGAGCGCCGGCGAAAACGCCTACACCATGTTCGACACCGACGAGCACCTGGACGCCACGACCATCGAGGCCCTAAAGCGGATTCCCGCAATCTACCGCGTGCGCGTCATCAAGTAACGCCGCCGGCAGTACCGCCGCGCGACTCTGCGGCGCATCGCGGCATAGGCAGAGCAAGCCGCCCCGCATGTTCTTTGGAACCTGCAGGGCGGCTTTTTGCTGCCGGGCGACCGCGAACAATCGGCCGTGAACGGTCGTTTTGAAGCCGTGCGCGGCAAAATGTGACAAATTAAACCTGTCGACTTTTTGTCACATTAGAGGGAGAGGCGAGTGGCGACCTCGGTGGCGCAGGCCATGGCGTCGGCGATGGCGTTGACCACAAGGGAACTGCCGGTGCGGGCGTCGCCTGCTACGTAGACAGGAGTGGTTGCTTCGGCCGTGCGGCGCGCCTGGTGCGCGGCGGGCTCGGTCACGGGCAAGGGGCGTCCCTCGGTAGCCATCTGGACGTCCAGAGCGTCGAAGACGTCATGCTCGGGGCCGGTAAAGCCGCAGGCGATGAGTACGAGCTGCGCGGGATACTCGCGCTCGGTATCATCCAGGCGCTCGGGCTTGCCATGGCTCCAGTCCAGATCGACCACGCGCAGGGCGCGTGCGGCGCCCGCCTTATCGAGCTCGACCTCAAGCGTATCGATCGCCCACTCGCGCATTTCGCCGCCCATCAAAGCAATGGCTTCCTGCTGGCCGTAATCGGTCTTCTTAACGTTGGGCCACTCGGGCCATGCGTTGTTGGGCAGCGGCTTATCGGGTGCGGCGGGCAAGAACTCAAACTGTCGCACGCTCTTGGCACCCTGGCGCACGGCCGTGCCCACGCAATCGTTTCCCGTGTCACCGCCGCCAATGACGATAACGTCGAGGTCCTTGGCGCTAAGAGCAGGCTCTCCCCCGTCGAGGACGGCCTTGGTGGACGCCGTAAGGTAATCGACCGCATAGACCACGCCGGGGGCATCGATGTTGCGGGCGCCGAGGCCACGCGCTGCACGGGCACCCGCGGCAACAACTACAGCATCGCTCTGCTCAAGAAGCTCCTTTGCCACCGTAGGATCTGCCGCATCGGTATCGCAGGCAAACTCGATACCCAGCTCTTCCATAAGGTCGCAACGGCGCTTCACGATATCTTTCTCGAGCTTCATGTTGGGGATACCGTACATGAGCAGGCCGCCGGGACGGTTATCGCGCTCGACCACACGCACGCGAGCACCACGGCGCGCAAGCTCCCACGCCGCCGCCAGACCGGCAGGGCCGGAGCCAATTACGGATACGAGCGGGGCATCCCCACCCGCAGGCTCAAAGCGGCGCGGACCGCCCGTCGCCCACTCGTGGTCGGAGATGGCACGCTCGTTATCGTGAATGGTCGTGGGCTCACCGTCCACCGAACCAAGGTTACAGGCTGCCTCGCAAAGCGCTGGGCACACGCGGCTCGTAAACTCCGGCAGCGGGCTTGTGAGCGCCAGGCGCTCCGCGGCCTCTTTCCAGCGCCCGCGATACATCAGCTCATTCCACTCAGGGATAAGGTTATGCAGCGGGCAGCCCGAAGGGCGCGCCTTGCCAAACGAGGCGCCCATCTGGCAAAACGCCACGCCGCACATCATGCAGCGGCTCGCCTGGATACGACACGCATCGTCATCCAGTTCAACATACAGCTCATCAAAATCGCGCACGCGCTCGTCCACCGGACGCAGCACATGGGCCGTGCGATCATGCTCAAGAAACGCTCCTGGCTTACCCATGACTAGCGTCCCTCCTTCTGGTTCATAGCGCATGCGGGGCATGCAGCGGGTGCGGGTGCGGGCGCGGCGGCACCGCGCGTGACGATCTCGAAGGCAAGCTCCTCGGCCTGCGCATGGGTCTTGCCCGCACGCTCGGCGTCGGCCACGATCTGCAAGACGCGCTCGTACTCGGTGGGGATAACCTTCACAAAGTGGCGCGAAAGAGCAGCGAAGCGATAGAGCAGCTTGATGCCGCGCGGGCTTGCCGTATAGCGCACGTGCTCCTCGATGAGCGCACGGATCTGCTCAAGCTCGGCATCGGTCGGGGCCTTGAGCTCCACGCTCTCCTGATTGCAGCGGGAGGCCAGCGTGCCGTACTCGTCAAAGACGTAGGCCACGCCGCCGGTCATGCCAGCGGCAAAGTTCTGGCCCACCTCGCCAAGCACCAGGGCGCATCCACCCGTCATGTACTCGCAGCCATGGTTTCCGCAGCCCTCCACCACCACGGTGGCGCCGGAGTTGCGTACGGCAAAACGCTGGGCTGCAAGGCCGTTGATAAAGCCGCGGCCCGAGGTGGCACCAAAGAAGGCGACGTTGCCCACGATGATGTTCTCGTCAAACTTATAGGTTGCACTCTCGTTGGGACGCACCGAGACAATGCCGCCCGAAAGACCCTTGCCAAAGTAGTCGTTGGCGTCGCCGCGCACGTTGAGCGTAATGCCCGCGGGCAAAAACGCGCCAAAGCTCTGGCCGGCGGAGCCGTCGCAGTCGATGGTGATAGAACCCTCCGGCAGGCCCTCGGGATGCGCACGCGTCACCTCACTGCCCAAGATGGTGCCCACGCAGCGGTTGACGTTGGCGATATCGGCACGGAAGTGCACCGGGCGCAGATGGCGGCGGGCATCAGCCGTAAGCGGCACGAAGAGCGTGGAGTCAAGTGCGCGCTCCAGGCCGGAATCGGCAGCCATCTCAGGCAGATAGTGCTTGCCATCGGCACCCTCGATATGCGCGCCAAAGGTGCACTCGCCGGGAGCGAGCAACGCGGAAAGATCGAGCAGGTTTGCCTTCCAGTTGCCCTCGACCTCAACCTGCTGCAGGCACTCGGGATGGCCCACCATCTCCTCAACGGTACGGAAGCCTAGGCGAGCCATGACCTCGCGCATCTGCTCGGCCACAAACAGCATGAAGTTCTCGACGTACTCGGGCTTGCCGCGGAATCCACCGCGCAGACGGCAGTTTTGCGTAGCGATGCCGGCCGGGCAGGTGTCCTGCTGGCAGTCGCGCTGCATAAGGCAGCCCATGGTAATGAGCGGCATGGTGGCAAAGCCAAACTCCTCGGCGCCCAGCAAGCATGCCACGGCAACGTCGGTGCCGTCCATGAGCTTGCCGTCAGCCTCAAGCACCACACGGGAGCGCAGGCCGTTTTGCAGCAGCGTCTGCTGAGCCTCGGCAAGACCAAGCTCGAGCGGCAAGCCTGCATGCCAGACGGAATCGCGCGGAGCAGCACCCGTTCCGCCGTTATGGCCAGAGATCAAGATCTTGTTGGCAGCGCCCTTTGCAACGCCTGTGGCGATGGTGCCAACGCCCGCCTCGGAGCAGAGCTTGACCGATACGCGCGCGCCCGGGTTGGCGTTTTTAAGGTCGAAGATGAGCTCGGCCAGATCCTCGATGGAGTAGATGTCGTGGTGAGGCGGAGGCGAGATGAGGCCGATGCCGGGCGTGGACTGGCGCACCTCAGCGATCCAGGGGTACACCTTCTTGCCGGGCAGGTGGCCGCCCTCGCCGGGCTTGGCGCCCTGGGCCATCTTGATCTGAATCTCGATAGCCGAGCACAGATAGCGGCTCGTCACGCCAAAGCGTGCCGAAGCGATCTGCTTGATGGCGGAGTTCTTGGAGTCGCCGTTGGGAAGCGGCGTCTCGCGACGCGGATCCTCGCCGCCCTCGCCAGAGTTGGAACGGCCGTGCAGGCGATTCATGGCAATAGCCATGCACTCGTGCGCCTCCTGGCTAATGGAGCCGTAGCTCATGGCGCCGGTGTTAAAGCGTCGCACGATGTCGCGTGCACTCTCCACCTCGTCAAGCGCCACTGGCGTGCGCCCGCTCGCGTTAAAGTCGAGCAGGTCGCGCAAGCGAACGGCACGGCCGGCCCGGTGCACATGAGCGCTGTACTCCTGGAACAGGTCGTAATCGCCCTGCTGACAGGCACGCTGCAGCAGGTAGATGGTCTGCGGGTCGATAAGATGGTCCTCGCCAAGCACCGGACGCCACTTGGTAAGGCCAAGGGTGGGCAGCTGGTTGGGGGCTGCGGTCTTTAAGATGGCAAGGGCATCGTCATAGCGCTTGTTCTCCTCGTGCTCGACATCGGCTATGTCCATGCCGCCCACGCGCGAGACGGTACCGGCAAAATAGCGGTCGATAAACTCGTCATTAAAGCCCACGGCCTCAAAAATCTGCGCGGAGTGATAGCTCTGCACCGTGGAGATGCCCATCTTGGACATGATGGAGACGATACCCGCCGTCACGGCGCGGTTGTAGTTGGCAATGCCCTCCTCGGCAGAAACATCCAGGTCTCCGCGTGCGGCGAGACCGCGAATACAATCGTGCGCCATATAGGGATAGATACCGCTTGCGGAGTAGCCCACCAGGGTTGCGAAATCGTGCGCGCACAGGGCGTCGCCCGTCTCGACCACGAGATCGGCAAAGGTGCGAACGCCGGCGCGGATCAAGTGGTTATGCACAGCGCTCGTGGCCAAAAGCGACGGGATGGGAACCTCGCCTGCGGCAGCGCGGTCGGAAAGCACCACGATATTCACGCCATCGCGAACAGCGGACTCAACGTCTTGCGCCAGCTTGTCGAGCGCGCGAGCCAGGGCACCGGAAGCATCGTCGCGCTTATAGACCGCACGGAAACGCGCCGTCTTGAAGCCCACGCGATCGATGGCGCAGATGGCTTCGAATTGCTCTTTATCCAGCAGCGGACGCGGCAGGCGCACCAGCTGGCAGGCGGTGCGGGAATCCTCAAGCAAGTTACCGTGGTTGCCCAGGTACAGCTTGGTCGAAGTCACAAAGCTCTCGCGCAACGCGTCGATCGGCGGGTTTGTAACCTGCGCGAACAGCTGATAGAAGTAATCAAAGAACGAACGGTTCTTCTTGGAGAGCACTGCAAGCGGCGCATCGATGCCCATAGAGGCCAGAGGCACCTTGCCTGCCTGCGCCATGGGGCGCACCGCCTCGTCGACGTCGTCCCAGTGGTAGCCCAAACGGGCCATGCGCACGACCTCGGGAACATCCGCGTCCTCGCAGGGAGGCTCGGTCTTAGCGGCATCGAGGTCCTCGATATCGAGCGTCTCCTCGGCAATCCAGTCGCGATAGGGCTTTTGCATGGCAAGGGCACGGCGAATCTCGTCGTTGTACTTCACGCGGCCCTGCGCAAAATCGACCTCGAGCATCTCGCCCGGGCCCAAGCAGCCCGCCGCAAGCACATTTGCCGGATCGATTTCGATGGTGCCCACCTCGGAGGAGAGCAGGAAGCGGTCGTCACGCGTCACATAATAGCGAGCCGGGCGCAGGCCGTTGCGATCGAGCGCGGCGCCCAAGGTACGACCGTCGGTAAAGGCGATTGCGGCAGGACCGTCCCAGGGCTCCATAAGCATGGACTGGTAGGCGTCGTAGGCACGACGTGCCTCGGACAGATTCGCGTTGTGGTCCCACGGCTCGGGCAGCAGCAAAGAGACAGCGCGCGTGAGGGGTCGCCCGTTCATGACCAGAAACTCAAGGACGTTGTCGAGAATGGCGGAGTCGGAACCCTCGCGATTAATGATAGGCAGCACGCGCTCAAGGTCGTGCTGGAGCACCGGCGAGTAAAGGTTTGGTTCGCGGGCGCGAATCCAGTTGACGTTGCCCTTGAGGGTATTAATCTCGCCGTTGTGGATGATGTAGCGGTTGGGGTGCGCGCGCTCCCAGCTGGGCGTGGTGTTGGTGGAATAACGGGAATGGACAAGGGCCACCGCCGTCTTGACCGCAGCATCGTTGAGGTCGATAAAGAAGCGGCGCATCTGTGTGGCCACGAGCATGCCCTTGTAGACCACAGTGCGCGAGCTCATGGAGCAAACGTAGAAGATCTTTCCCTTCAGGGAATACTCGGCATCGGCGCGCTTCTCGACGGTGCGTCGGCAAACGTACAGGCGGCGCTCAAAGTCGTCACCGGCCTCAACGCCCTCGGGGCGACCCAAAAATGCCTGCAGGATCGTAGGCATGCAGGCACGGGCCGTCTCGCCCAGATCATGCGGGTCTACCGGGACGCGACGCCAAAACAGCAAGGGTACGCCGGCCTCGGCGCAGCCTTCTTCAAAGACACGGCGCGCATCTTCAACACCGCATTCGTCCTGTGGAAAAAAGAGCATGGCAACGCCGTAATCGCCCTCAGCGGGCAGAATCTGACCGCACTTCTGTGCTTCTTTGCGGAAAAAATGATGCGGCACCTGGAAGAGGATGCCGGCACCGTCGCCGGTGTTTTTCTCCAAACCCGTGCCGCCACGGTGCTCCAAATTGACGAGTACCGAAAGCGCATCGTCCAAAATCTGATGGCTCTTTTGTCCGTGAAGATTAGCGAGCGCGCCAATGCCGCACGCGTCGTGTTCGAACTCAGGACGATACAGTCCCTGATGGTGCTGGTCAGCGGGATTTCCCTGCTCCTGCATCGTTTACCTCCCCGATAGCTTCTAGCTCCATCACGCACACACAGTATTCACGTAGTGCGTGAGGGCTCCATACTACGGCGGTAGGTTTACGGAGATGTTTCCCCGCTGTTTCGAAACATATGCGTAACGCGTACGCAAAAAACGAACGCGGGGCGAGACCCGATGGCCCCGCCCCGCGTTGGGAAACGCATGATGTATCTAGCACATGTTACTCGTCGACGCGCTCAAACTGATCGGGGCCCACGCCGCATACCGGGCAAACGTAGTCCTCCGGCAGCTCAGGCGTATCGACCTCGACCTCGTAACCGCAAACGGTGCAGACAAACTTGTAGGTCTTCTTCTCTTCAGCCATGATGTCCTCCCTAGAACAGGCTGTGTACTTATTAATAGTATAAGTTCCTATTTAATAAACGCAAGTCTTTTCATGCCAGTTGAGCAAAAAGAAACGGCCTCCCAAAGGAAGCCGTAATTGAAGTCGCCATGACGCCCGCGCACCCGCATGGCTGAGATGCCGTAGAGCGGTTTGACCGAGGAGGGTACCGCGCCTAGCGTGCGGCGCCCGACGATCGAGCACCGAGGTGCGGTGCTCTGCCCCATTCGCACCCCTGCGGGGCTGAGGTGCCGCAGGTTGTCGTGAAAGAGGAGCGCAGCGTACACAAGGTACGTAAGCGACGATTGGACGCCAAGATTCTGCGCCCGACCCCGTCGCCCTTCCTGCGTGGCCGAGATGCCGCAGATCGGCGCGAAAGAGGAGGGCGCACGCCTTGCGTGCGGCGCCCGACGATTGAGCGCCGAAGTGCGGTGCCTTGCCCCCGTTCACGCCCCTGCGGGGCTGAGGTGCCGCAGGTTGTCGCGAAAGAGGAGCGCAGCGTACACAAGGTACGTAAGCGACGATTGAGCGGCAAGATGCGGCACCTCAGCCCCGCAGGCGTGTTTTGAGGGCTCGGTCGATCTCTCGCTGCACATCGCGCTTGGCCATATCTTCGCGCTTGTCATAGAGCTTTTTGCCGCGGCCCAGACCAAGGAGCAGCTTCACGCGGCCCGAATCGTTAAAGTACAGCTCCAGTGGAACAAGCGCATAGCCGCGATTGCGCAGCTTGCCATCCAGGTAATCAATCTCTTTACGATGAAGCAAAAGCTTCTTGCGACGATCGGGATCGCGGTTCCACACGCCGCCGTTGCTATACGGATGGATGTACAGGCCCACAAGCCAGCACTCTCCCCCACGGATAATCGCAAAGGTGTCCGTAATCTGACAGGCGCGCTCGCGAATGCTTTTCACCTCGGCACCGGCAAGCTCAACACCGCATTCGATGGTCTCGTCGATAAAATACTCGTGATGCGCCGAGCTGTTTTTAGAGATGAGCTTGTGCTCCTTCTTACTGGGCATCGGCGCCACCCTCGTTATCTGCCTCGCGAATCATCTTAATCAGCGCGGAGCAAGCCTCCTTGCCAATAAGCCCGTTTGCGCGTGCCGTATACTCGGCGGCCTGGGCGCGGTCCCCTGCCGTTGCAGCATCGGACGCGCAGATGAGCAAGCAAATGGCAACATCGGCCGAAGGACTCGTGGGAATGCCCTGGATCGAGAGCTCGCCCATAACATGGTCGTCGGAATCCTTGGCAACCTCGGGATGCTCCTTGGCAAAGCGGTCCATCAGCGCTACCGTACGCGCATCGGCAGGAGCCAAGCGCACGGCCAGGCGCGCGCAGCCAGAAGCGGCAACGGCGTTGTCCTGGTCGATAAAGAGCTGGCCCAGATTAGAATAGGCGCGCGCAGCGACGCGACCATCGGAAGCGCGCTCGAGCACAGAGTTGGAGAGTGCCGCCCACTCCTGAATATCGCCCAGCGCACGGAAAATCTCGGCCAAATCAAGACGATACTTGCAGTTCATGGGGTTCCAGCGCACCGCCTGGATAAGCGCATCGCGTGCGCGCTCGTAATCTTGCTGCTGAATACACACGTATGCTACATCGGAATACAGGCGATCAAACGGAGCCGGCACCGCAACGATACGGCGCGGATCATGCTCAACGCGCGCATAGCATAGACGCTCAAAGGAGTCCTGGAAGCTAAAGTACTGCACCTCGTCCGTTGCCTGGCACTCCTCGGCAATGTACTCCTCAGCAAGCTCCAGATAACGCTCGAGCATCTGCGATGCCGTCGAAATGTCACCCGCCGCCAGATACGTCTCGGCATACTCGATATCTTGTTCGGAAATCGGCGTTTCCACATGTCCTCCTGAATCTCGGTTCGGCTTCTCAGTGTAGTCTAAATGCTCAAGGTATGTATGAGCTTGAAGTTGAGGTGGCCTCGCATGCAGTCGGCGCCCACAACCTCCACGATTACCCGCTGGCCCAGCGAGATGACCTCGCCCGAAGACGTGCCGGTAAGGGTAAGGCGACGCTCATCGAACTCCCACCACTCGTTGCCGCCCAGCGCGCTCATACGCACCAAGCCTTCAGCCGCGGTCTCGTCCATGCGCACGAAAGCGCCCATCTGGTCGATCCAGGTAACGGTTGCCGCCATGCGCTCGCCCACACGCTGAGCGTAGTATTGGGCGACTTTCACCTTTTGAGAGTCGCGCGCGGCAGCGTCGGCGATGCGCTCGCGCGAAGACGCCTCCCGGCAAAGTGCCGGCAGAATGTGCTCCATATCCTGGGGGCCCGTCCCCACCAGGTGCGGCGCTCGCTCGTGCGCCACACGGGCGCCCAGCCGCTCGCGCGCAAGCAGCATCTTGAGGGCGCGGTGAACCAGCAGGTCCGGGTAGCGTCGAATAGGGCTTGTGAAGTGGCAATACGCCTCGGCACCCAAGGCATAGTGCCCCAGGTTATGCGGACGATACACAGCTCGCTGCATCGCACGCAGAAGCAGCGCGTTTACCATGGGTGCCTGGGATGTCTGGGCGCTGCGCTCCAGCACGGCCTCGATAGCATGGGAGTCACCGGTCATGATGCCCAGCGCCTCTTGGCGGTCGATCGCCTGAGCCTCGATCAGCACTTCTGCCGCAGCCGTCAACTCGTCGGGCGAAGGGTCCTCGTGCACGCGAAACGCCGCAGGCACCCCCGCCGCCACCAGCTTTCTTGCCACGCACTCGTTGGCAAGAAGCATGGCCTCTTCCACAAGCGACGTCGCCGCGGTACGACGGCGCACATCGATGCGCTCCGGCATGCCCTCGTCGTCAAGGACCACATGGACCTCGCTTGATTCGAAATCGATAGCACCGCGGCGACGCCTAACCCGCTGGCGCGCACGCGCAAGCTCATCGGCATCGCGAAGAAACGCAGTGATTTCGATCCCGCAGGCAGCAGCGTCTCGACGCGCCCGCTCGGCACGCTCCACGCATGCCAAATCGACATCCTCGGCGTTTTCCCCATCGTTTGCTGCCTCTTCACCCCGAAGCAACCAATCGGCTGCATCGTAATCAAGGCGCACACGCGACTGAATCACACTCGGATAGGCACGGCTCGATACCACGCGACCGCGTGCATCGAGTTCGATATCCACGGTAAAGGCAAGGCGATCCTCGTGCGGCCGCAAGGAGCACAGATCGTTCGACAGGCGCTCAGGCAGCATGGGCAACACGCGATCGGCCAGGTAGACACTGGTGGAGCGCATGCGAGCCTCGAGATCGATAGAACTCTCCCACAGCACGTAATGCGACACGTCGGCGATATGCACCCCAAGCTTCCAACCGCCCGCTGGCGTGCGTTCAACGGAGATGGCGTCGTCAAAGTCACGCGCATCCACCGGATCGATCGTCAGCAAAAAGCGATCGCGAATATCGCGGCGCAGCGGATCTTGCAACGCAGATTCGATATCGAGCTCCAGTGACTCGGCCTCCGCGAGTGCAACCGGCGCATAGCCGTCAGCCAAGTCGTAGCGCGCCATGACGGTCTGTATACCGGCATCCGGGGCGTCTTCTCCACCGATGCGCCGCTCAATCGTCACCACGCCCGACTCCATGCGCGTGGGATAGCTCACAATCCGCGCGGCAACAAGGTCGCCATCGGTCACGCCCAACCGCTCGGGCGACTGGTCATGCGGGGGAACAAAGAAATCGAGCTTGGCGCGCTTATCCAACGGGCGCACGACGCCCAGCGGCCCCGCCTGGTGATAGGTTCCCACCAAGACGGTCTGGGAACGCTCCTCCACCGATTCGACCTGCGCGCGGCGCTCGCCGCCCGCCCCGCGATGCAAGCTCACCGTTACGGTATCGCCCGACATGGCCTCGCGCATACCGCGCTCGGTAAGTCTGAACACGCCCTCGGCAGTCTCTACCGTAGCGATGCCGCCCGTCACGTGCACTGTGCCCAAAAGGCCCGCTACGCGGCGCGAACGCACGGAAGAACGATGCCCGTTCGTCTTATGTTTACGCCCCAAGGCGAACCTCCAATCGATCCACAAAAAACAGCAAAGGGCGGGCCGCATAATGCGACCCGCCCCTATCGTGTACCCCTTTGGGCCCTCAGGCTATACCTTAAGGTAGCGCCTCATAGCGATGGCAGAGCCAAACAGGCCAATGACCACGCCGACAAGAAGCAGCGCGCCATAGGTGGCCAAAAACATCTGGATAGGAATCGCAAAGGTGAGAAACTTGATGCTGTTTTGCAGCGCGGGGATGCCCACGTTGCGGATAATCTCCAGCACGCCAATGGCGAGCACAGAGCCCAGCAGGGCCTGCAAAACGCCCTCGGTGATAAACGGTCCGCGGATAAAGCCGTTCGAAGCGCCCACAAGGCGCATGATGGCGATCTCGCGACGACGCGCGGTGATCGAGAGGCGAATCGTGTTGTTGATAAAGATGAAGGCGATAAACGTGAGGAGCGCCACGACCACGATAGCGGCGATGCGAATGTAGTTAGTCACCTGGAACAGACGGCCAACCTCCTCCCGACCATACAAAACGCTTGCCTCGACATCAGCGTCTTTATCGTCTACGCCGGTGTTTTCGTCCTCAACGATCTTGCGGAAGCTCGAGCTCTGCTTGATCTTTGTGGCGGTGGAGGCAACTTGCGAGGGGTCCTCCATCTCGATCACAAAGGAGCGCGGCAGCGGGTTCTCGCCGTCGAGCGCCGACATAGTGGCATCGGCGTTGTTGGACACCTTGCTCTTGTAGTCGGAAAGGGCATCTTCTTTGGTCTTGAAGGTTACGTTCTTGACGTTATCCCAGCTCTTGAGCTCGGACTCGAATGCCTTGATATCATCGTCGGCGGCGTCGTCGGAAATAAACGCGTTGATGGTAACTTCCTGCTCCACCGTACCGATCGCGGCATTGACCATCGCGGAACCGACGATGAACAGGCCGATGATGAACAGCGACAGGAAAATGGTGATGACCGCACCCAGAGACGTAGTCCAGTTGCGGAAGAAGTGCCTATTGGCCTCCTTGATGGAATAACCCAGATTGCTAGGCGCCATAGTTGCCGTAACCTCCCCTCTCCTGGTCGCGAATGACATGACCGGCCTCGAGCGCGATAACACGACGGCGCATGGAGTCGACCATGGCGCGGTCGTGCGTGGCCACGATAACCGTGGTGCCCGTGCGGTTAATGCGCTCGAGCAGCTTCATGATGCCAAGCGAAATGGCGGGGTCGAGGTTACCGGTGGGCTCGTCGCAGATCAACAGCGGCGGGCGGTTGACCATAGCGCGGGCAACGGCAACGCGCTGCTGCTCGCCGCCGGAGAGCTGGTCGGGCATGGAGTCCATCTGGTCTGCCAAGCCAACAAGGCGCAGCACCTCGGGAACCTGGCTGCGAATGACGCCGCGCGGCTTGCCGATGCACTCAAGGGCAAAGGCGACGTTCTCGTAAGCCGTCTTGTTGGGCAGGAGCTTAAAGTCCTGGAAGACGGCGCCGATCTGACGGCGGAGGAACGGGACCTTGCGGTTCTTGATGCGCATCAGGTCCTGGCCGGCAACGAGCACGCGGCCGGACGTGGGCTTGACATCACGCATCAAGGTGGAAAGCAGCGTGGTCTTGCCGGAGCCGGAGTGGCCGACGAGGAAGACGAACTCACCGGGGTAAATCTCGATGTTCACATCGTCCAGCGCGGGCTTATTGGGCTGCGCGGCATAGATCTTGGTGAGGCGCTCCATCAGGATAACGGGCTCGACGCCCGCATCGCGGGCCATCTTCTTGCGCGAATCCACCTGCGGAGCAAAGACAGAGGTAAAGTCTGGATTCTGCAAGGCGGCGTCAAGCGAGGCAACCTGCTTTTGCTCGGAAACATCCGTGGATGCGGGATCGACCGCACCGGCAGAGGTCATGAAGGCGCCCGTGGAAGACGGGGCAACGGGATCTGTCGGCGAAGGGATGTTGAGGAGTCCGGGTTGCGTAACCTGCGGGTCCATATCGGCATCCAAAGATGACATGGTGATGTCATCGGCGGCATCGGCCATATCGAGCGGGGCCACCGGAGCGGTCACGTCGGGTGCAGGAGTGTATGCAAAGGGATCGGTTACGGGCTCATAGCCCGTGTCTTCCGGAGCGACGATATCGTCTGCCGAGACAACCGACAACCGAGGGTCTTCGACCTTCGGCGCCGCTTGCCCGTCTCCGGGCTTACGGAAGTGGTTACCCACAAAAGCTCCTTTACGTCGTGCGTTTAAACTACATGAGCGCACCTATTGTAGCAAGACACTTGGCGCGTCATCAAAGTGGCATATGTTTGAACGTCATTTGCACGAAAGGCACGCCACCGTGTGCCATCAAAAAGGCTTCGCTCGCCAAAAAAGACGAGCGAAGCCCAATAAAACCGCTTTGCGATGACAGCAAGAACGGGTGCTACGCCATAAAGGCGGCAACCTTCTTGGTGATGCTCTCAGCATCGAGACCAAACTCATGGAGCAGGTCGAGCGCGGGACCGGAGTACCCAAAGACATCCTCCACGCCGATCTTCTTCATGGGAACCGGGTGGTTTTGGACCAAGACGTCGGCAACGGCATCGCCCAGGCCACCGATCACGGAGTGCTCCTCGACCGTCACCACGCGGCCGGTCTTCTCGGCGCTCTTCAAAATGATATCGGCGTCGATGGGCTTGATGGTGTGGATGTTGATGACCTCGGCATCGATGCCGCGCTCGGCAAGGGCCTCGGCAGCTTCGAGAGCAGCAGAGACCATAAGGCCGCAGGCGACAATAGTCACGTCGGAACCCTCGCGCATAAGGATGCCGCGACCCAGCTCGAACTCATAGGCCTCGGGGTCGTTGATGACGGGGGCGGCCAAGCGGCCAAAGCGCATGTAGACAGGGCCATCAAACTCATAGGCGGCACGTACGCATGCCTTTGCCTCGACGTCGTCGGCAGGAACAACCACCGTCATGCCCGGAATGGTGCGCATGAGGGCGATATCCTCGTTGCACTGGTGCGTAGCTCCGTCCTCGCCCACCGAGATACCGGCGTGCGTGGCGCCGATCTTGACGTTGAGGTGCGGATAGCCAATGGAGTTGCGAACCTGCTCGAAAGCGCGGCCGGCAGCGAACATCGCAAAGGTGCTCGCAAAGGCAACGCGACCGGTGGTGGCAACGCCCGCAGCCATGCCCATCAGGTTGGACTCGGCGATACCGGCGTTGAAGAAGCGATCGGGATAGGCCGCCTTGAACTTTGCCGTCTGGGTAGCAGCCGCCAGGTCGGCATCGAATACGACAAAGTCGTCGTGCTCGGCACCCAGCTCGACCAGGGCCTCACCATAGCTCGCGCGAGTGGCGATTCTCTTCACGTCTGCCATTATTCGCCCTCCTTGTCATGAGCGTCGAGCTCGGCCATGGCCTGAGCGTACTGTTCGTCGTTGGGAGCCTTGCCATGCCAGCCAACCTGACCCTCCATGAAGGAGACGCCTTTGCCCTTGGTGGTTTCGCACACGATACACGTGGGCATGCCGTGGGTCTCGCGGGCCTCGGCAAAGGCGGCGCGCAGCTGAGCGAAGTCGTTGCCGTCGGCGACCTCAATCACATGGAACTTGAACGCACGGAACTTGTCAGCGATGGGCATCGCGGAGTTGACCTCCTCGATGGTGCCATCGATCTGCAAGCCGTTGTGGTCGACGATCAAGCAGAGGTTGTCGAGCGCGTGGTTGCCCGCAAACATAGCAGCCTCCCACACCTGGCCCTCCTCAATCTCGCCGTCGCCCAACAGGGCATACGTGCGATAGGTATCGCCCCAATGCTGAGCGGCAAGCGCCATTCCCACGGCAGCGGAAACGCCCTGGCCAAGCGAGCCGGTGGACATGTCCACGCCCGGGGTATCGTTCATGTTGGGATGGCCCTGCAGGTGACTGCCAATGTGGCGAAGCGTAAGCAGGTCTTCCTTGGGGAAAAAGCCGCGCTCGGCAAGTACGGCGTAGAGGGCGGGCGCGCAGTGGCCCTTGGAGAGCACGAAGCGATCGCGATCGGCGCGGCGCGGGTCGGCCGGGTCGATATTCATCTCCTCGAAATACAGGTAGGTCATGATCTCCGTAGCTCCAAGCGAGCCGCCGGGATGTCCCGACTTCGCCGCATGGACACCGGTGACGATTCCCTTCCTCACTTCGTTGGCAAGGTGCTTGAGCTCTTCATCGCTCATGGTGCCTTCCTTTCGCACGTTGTGTCGTCGGTTACGAATACGTCCGCGCCGCCTTGGTTTGCAAAGCGACACGTACGCTTCCCTATTATGAACCAAGCGTCTCCCATTGCCAGGCACAACTGCACTACGGGGTTATCAATCGGCCAGTGGGCGCAAACGTTTTTTCACTCATGTAAAAAACAGCGGCGGGCATCGCACGCCCGCCGCCGCACTACACGCCCAGCTCTTTGAATCCCTCGCCAAACGCCTCGGTGACATCGGAGATGATGACGATGGCGTCTCGGTCGCGCTCGGCCACAATAGCCTTTAGGGGCGAAAGCTCGCGGCGCTCCAAAATCACCATGAGCACTGGCTTGTCGTTACCGCTCCACATGCCCGTCGCGCTCAGCTTGGTACAGCCGCGCCCCAAGCCGTGCAAGATATCGTCCGCGATATCGTCAAAGCTATCGGAAATGACAAAAGCCATGCGGCGCTTGTTGCCGCCGTCGACCACGGCATCGACTACGATGCCCATGAGCACCATGGCGAGCGCAGCGTAAAGCGCATTGATGAGCGAGAACACGGGAATCGAAAGCGCACAGACGGTAACGTCGATGACCATGGTGGTAGCGCCCACCGGCAACGACGTCTTGCGCGAGATGATCTGGCCGATGGTATCCGACCCGCCGGTATTGGAGCCGCAGCGCAGCACCAAGCCGTAGCCCAAGCCGCACGCCAGCGCACCCCAAAGGGCCGAAAGCATCAGCTCCTCACCGCCAAGCGGCGTGACAAAAGGCGCAAAGAGGTCGGTGAACACACCGAGCAAAACAAATCCCGTCACGGTTTGGATAACGTAGAGCAGGCCTCCAGCGCGTGCCACCGCCAGCAGCAGAACGGCGTTAATCACGATGGTCTGGATGCCAACGGGAAGCGTCAGGCCATTGCGGGCGCCCAGTTCTTGGATAATCGTCGCCACGCCGGTAACGCCGCCCGCGGCAAGACCGTTGGGAATCATGAACATGTCGGTTGCGAACGCCGCGATAGCGCAGCCGAGCACGACCATCGGCAGATCGCGCACGAAGTTCGATTGGATGATGCGCTTGATATCCAAACGATGCCCCACTATTCCTCCTCATGAGAAAGGACGCATCGCAACGTTCGCGGTGCGCCCCTTAGGTATCAACGGCTCGATTGTACCGGATGAAGCGCGGCTCGAACACCGCCCCTTCCGTCAGCGTAGGCTATTCGTCCAGCAAGGTATCCTCTGCAGACGGACCCTCGGCATTGCCGGTTGCCCAGCGATGATAGCCAAAGATAAACGGGTCTAGGTCCCCGTCTTCCAAAACAGCATCGGGGTTACCCGTCTCTACACCTGTACGCAGGTCTTTGACCATCTGATACGGATAGAGCACATAGCTTCGAATCTGGTTGCCAAAGCCGATAGTATGCTTGGGCCCGCGAATCTCGTCGAGAGCCTCTTCGCGCTTTTGAAGCTCCAGCTCGTAGAGGCGCGCTTTGAGGATCTGCATACATGCGGCCTTGTTCTGTATCTGGCTGCGCTCGTTTTGGCAGGTGACCACAATACCTGTGGGGATATGCGTGACGCGCACGGCAGAGTCGGTGGTGTTGACGCCCTGGCCGCCAGGGCCACTCGCGTGGTAGACATCCACGCGAATGTCGCCGGGATCGATCTCGACCTCGATATCATCAGGCAGCACCGGGATGACCTCTACGCCCGCAAATGTAGTCTGGCGACGCTTTTTATCGTCCGTAGGCGAAATGCGCACCAAACGGTGCACGCCTGCCTCGGCACGCAGCATGCCAAAGGCGTTCTTGCCCTCAACGGTGATGGTGGCACGGTCGATGCCGATAACCTCTGCCGCGGGGCAATCGTTGACCGTCACCTTCCAACCGCGGCGCGCGCAGTACTTCATGTACATCTTAAAGAGCATGAAGGTCCAGTCCTGCGCCTCAAGGCCTCCCTGGCCGGGCTTGATGGTAAGAATCGCGTTGCCGTGATCGAACTCGCCGGTAAACCAGCTGGAGAGCTCCATATCGTCGATCTTGCGCTCGAGAGCCTGCGCCGTAGACGCTGCCTCGGCCAGCAACTCCTCGTCGCCGCCCATCTCGTCGGCAAGTTCGAGTGCGGCAAGAGCATCGGAGATGCCCTCGCGCGCATCCGCCACAGCCTGGATGTCCTCTTTGCAGCTGGAGAGCTCGGCCATCAGCGTGCGGGCGGCATCGGGGTTGTCCCAAAAACCGGCCTCGGCGCTTTTTGCCTCAAGCTCCGCCACGCGGGCGCGCTTCTCATCTAAATGGAGATAGGCCTCGACCTCAGCCAGACGCGTATTCAGGGCGTCCAGAGCCTCGGCCGAGGTTGTCATGATTTCAGTCGACACTTATCGGTTCCTACCGTGGCAGTTCTTGAACTTCTTACCCGAGCCACAAGGGCACGGCTCGTTGCGCCCCACGTTGACATAGGGGTCGTCCGACTCGTCCTTGCGGTAGGTCTGCACGTGGCCAAAGGAATTGGCAGCGCCGGAGCCGCCCGTGACGGCGGTGCGAGCGCGGGCAGCAGCCTCGCGGCGAACGGTCGCAGATGCGTCGTCGCCATCGACCTCGCCCGGACCGGAGTACTGGGCGCCCTCAAGCTCGGCAGGGGCGTCGTGCGTAGGCGCGGGAGCGTTCTTGACCTCGATGCGCAAAACGGTGCGCAGGTAATCCTCGTACATGGTGTCGACAAGCGTCTGGAAGGCAGCAAAGGCCTCGGACTTGTACTCGACCAATGGGTCGCGCTGGCCAAAGCCTCGCAGACCAATACCGGTCTTGAGATAGTCCATCTCCTGCAGGTAGTTCATCCAGCGGGTATCGATTACGCGCAGCATAACCTGGCAGTTGAGCTCGCGCATAAGGTCCTCGCCCAGGCGCTCGGCCTTGGCGTCGTAGCACTTCTGAACATACGCCAGCACTTCGGCGTTGAGTTCGTCATAAGCGCTGTCGGCAAACTGGGGAGCGTCCACGTTGCCCGTAAGCTCCACAACCCACTTGTGCAGACCTTCAAGGTCGCGCTCTCCCTCATGGCTGTCGGTGGCACAGAACTCCTGCACGCAGCGGGCCACGGTGTCCTTGATGACATCAGAGACATGGTCGCTAAGGTCCTTGCCGTCCAGAATCATGTTGCGCTCGGCATAGATAACCTGGCGCTGCTTATTCATGACGTCGTCGTACTCAAGAACGTTTTTACGCATGGAGAAGTTGATATTCTCGACCTTGCGCTGGGCGCTCTCCACGGCCTTGGACACAAACTTGTGCTGAATAGGCATGTCGTCGGGCATATCTGCCGAAATCATCATGTTGGAGATGCGGTCCATCTTGTCGCCGCCAAACAGGCGCATGAGGTCGTCCTCGAGCGACAGATAGAACTGAGTCTCGCCCGGATCGCCCTGACGGCCGGAGCGGCCGCGCAGCTGGTTGTCGATACGGCGGGACTCATGGCGCTCGGTGCCAATGACGGTCAGGCCGCCGGCTGCAAGCACGCGCTCGCGCTCGGCCTTGCAGGTGGCAACGGCCTGCTCACGTGCGCTCTCGAGCTGCTCGAGCGTGGCGTCGGCCATCTCGATGCCCGCATTGGCGAGCATCTCGCGCGCGAGCTCGTCGGGATTGCCGCCAAGTAGGATGTCGGTACCACGGCCAGCCATGTTGGTGGCGATGGTCACGGCACCATAACGGCCGGCCTGAGCGACGATGTGGGCCTCGTGCTCGTGGAACTTGGCGTTGAGGATGGCATGCTTGATGCCGCGGCTATCGAGCAGGCGCGAGAGCTTTTCGGAGCTCTCGATGGAAACGGTGCCCACCAGCACAGGCTGGCCCTTGGCATGGCGAGCCTCAACGTCGTCGGCGACAGCGTTGAACTTGGCATCGATAGTGCGGTAGACCAAGTCATCGTGGTCCACGCGGATAACGGGCTTGTTGGGAGGAATCACCTGAACGGGGAGCTTGTAGATCTCGCGGAACTCGGCATCCTCGGTCAAAGCGGTACCGGTCATACCGGAAAGCTTGTCGTACAGGCGGAAGTAGTTTTGCAGGGTGATGGTGGCGAGCGTTTGATTCTCCTCGCGCACAAGCACGCCCTCTTTTGCCTCGATAGCCTGGTGCAGACCCTCGGAGTAACGGCGGCCCTCCATAATGCGGCCGGTAAACTCGTCGACGATCTTAACCTCGCCGTTTTGCACGACGTATTGTTTATCGCGATGGAACATGTACTGGGCCTTGAGCGCCTGCTGCAGGTGGTTGACCAGCTGGCCGGACAGGTCGGCGTAGATGTCCTCGATGCCCAGGCGCTGCTCGATCTTCTTCAAGCCGCGCTCGGTGGCCGCGATGGTGTGCTTGGCCTCGTCCATCACGTAATCGCCGGTCTCCTCCTGGGGCTCGACGGAGGCAAGCATATCGTGCTGGACTTCCTCGCCGCGCTCCAGGCCGCGCACGGCACGGGCGAAGTCCTTGTAGGTGCTCGCAGACTTGGTGCCAGCGCCCGAGATGATGAGGGGCGTACGCGCCTCATCGATAAGGATGGAGTCGACCTCGTCGACGATGGCGTAAGCGTGACCGCGCTGCACACGCTGACCGGCGCGCACCACCATGTTGTCACGCAGATAGTCGAAGCCGAACTCGGAATTGGTGCCATAGGTGACGTCGGCGGCATAGGCGGGCAGCTTGTCCTCGAGCGGCATGCCGTTTTGCAGCAGGCCCACGGTCATACCCAAGAAGCGATAGATCTTGCCCATCCACTCGGAGTCGCGCTTTGCCAGGTAGTCGTTAACGGTAACGATGTGGACGCCCTTGGCGGGAATGGCGTTAAGGTAGCCGGCGAGCGTGGAGACAAGCGTTTTACCCTCGCCTGTCTTCATCTCGGCGATCATGCCTTCATGCAACGCCATGGCGCCGATGAGCTGCACATCGAAATGACGCATGCCAAGCGTGCGCTTGGAAGCCTCGCGAACGGTGGCGAATGCCTCGGGCAGCAGCGCGTCAAGCGTCTCGCCAGCCTCGTAGCGCTCGCGGAACTTGACCGTTTGGCCCGCCAGCTCTTCGTCAGACATCTTGACGAAATCAGGCTCGAGGCCGTTGATTTTTTCAACGATCTTCTCGTAGCGCTTAATGTCCTTGTCGGAGCCAAACGAGAGCAGCTTAGACATGAAACCCATAGACGGTGTCCTTTACTTAACCGAGCCAAATAAGCTCGATGAATACACAGTTGAGTTTACTTTAGCCATATTTGCACCTTGGCAGAGTCATATATTGCTCCCCCACGTATAAACCATGCTCGGTATAGACGGTATAGAACATGCCGCAGGCGTATCATGTGGCGATCAGCCGCATGCAAAGCCGCACGTGGCAGACAAGCTCAAGCCAGGAGGAACAATGCGACCGATGAGACTCATCAAGCGTCAGGTAACCGACGCCGACGCAATCAAGGACATCGTAGATTCCGCGCAGATACTGCACATTGGCGCCATGGATGGCGACGGCATGTTCGTCGTTCCCGTGAACTACGGCTACCGGTGGCACAAAGAGCGCGACGGAGCGGAAGGCCTATCGCTTTACCTGCATTCGGCACGAGAAGGTCGCAAAGCCGAGGCGTTCTTTGCAGGTGGCAAAGGCGGCGTTCGCGTAGCGATCGAACTTGAAGAGGACCGTGGCAACATCACAGGCACATTTGCCTGCGCATACTCGCGTTCATACCGCTCCATCATGGGGTCGGGCATCGTGTTTGCGGTTGATGATCCGGCAGAAAAGGAGCAGGCCCTTCGCCTCATCATGGCGCACGCGGCGCCCGATATGCCCTCCCCTGCCTTCATGCCCGATGCGCTCGCGTGCGTCGCGATCTTTCGCATCGATGTCGACACGCTCTCGGCCAAGGAGCGCGCACCCAAGCAATAGGTGAGACGCCAGCGCGAGGCAAACCCGCAACGGCTCGCCTCGCGTCCATTCTTAATTGCCGTTAGAGACCATCGGCGCGATAGCCGCCGCAAGATTGCTGACGGGCATCGTTTGCAACCAGATACGGCCTGGGCCCGTAAGCACGGTGTTGAACAGGCCCTCGCCGCCAAAGACAATGTTCTTGGCGCCCTTGACCATTTGTGCATCGATTTTGACCGTCTCTTCGAAGCCGGCAACGTTGCCGGTATCGACGATCATCTGCTGTCCCGGGGCAAGTTGATATTCAACAAGGTCGCCGTCAATCTCGGCAAAAGCGATGCCGCTGCCCGTAAGCTTTTGCATGACGAAGCCCTCGCCGCCAAAGATGCCGGTCTTTGCCTTTCTATTAAAATGAACGCTCAGCTCAACACCGCTTTCGGCAGCGAGGAACGAGCGCTTCTGCAAAACCCAGCTTTTGTTGGGACCGATCTCGATCGGAACGATACGGCCCGGGAAGCACGAGCCAAACGTGATCATGGCGCTACCGTGCGCGGTCCAGATGTTTTGAAACATGCTTTCGCCCGAGACGGCCTTTGAAAACATCTTGCCAAGCCCGCCGCCCGTGGTAGACATCTCCATGTTGGGGGTCATCCAAACCATGGCACCACTCTCGGTGATCATCGATTCACCATCGGCAAGATTGCACGTAACAACCGGGAAGGTTCCTCCAAGGATCTTGTACTGCACGACATGCTCCTTTCGTTCGATGTCGCCCGGCATATGGGGACAGACTATTACATCTTGTTAATTATTATCGAGAACGTCCCCTTTATCTCAACCCCAAGACGGCGGCCTGATGTCCCAAATCGGTGACCGTTCCCGGCTCTCACGCACGCCTCCCTTAAAACGAGTGGCGGTAAATCACTCATTTTGAATCGAGTGGCGGATAAACGCGCAGAATCTCGTCGATTTCTTCCCCAAAACGTTTCAAAACCCGCCACTCATTTAAAAAGGTTTGAAAAACCGCCACTCATCAGCCGCCGTGCATCAGCCGCCGTGCATCAGCCACCGACTGTCAGCCGCCGTGCGACAGCCACCGGCTGTCAGCCGCCGTGCATCAGCTGCCGATCATCTGACCCGTGGCAACGTCCGTTCGAAATAGAAAAAGGGCTGCGACCCACAGGATCGCAGCCCTCGTACGTGCACTTTGTTGCAAGCAGCAAATGCTACTCGGCAGCCTCGGTGGTCTCGGCCTCAGCAGCGGCCTCCTCGACCGGAGCCTCAGCAGGAGCCTCGGCGGCCTTCTTGGCAGCCTCAGCAGCGAACTTCTCGGCACGCTTTGCCTTCTCGGCAGCCTTAGCCTCAGCGGCAGCCTTGCGAGCAGCCTCGGCCTCGGCAGCCTTAGCGGCCTTAGCAGCCTTGGCCTCCTCAGCCTTCTTGAGCTGAGCAGCGGCGGCGCCACCGAACTTGTCGGCGAAGCGCTGGACGCGTCCACCGGTGTCAACGAACTTCTGCTGGCCAGTGTAGAACGGGTGGCACTCGTTGCAGAGCTCGACGGTAATCTCAGACTTGGTGGAGCGGGTCTTGAACACGTTGCCGCAGCTGCAGCGGACGGTGCACTCGACGTACTCCGGATGAATTCCTTGCTTCATGGCAGGGCTCCTCTGGAATCGCGTCCTGGTTTCCGACCAGGACTAGGGGTGTCTTGGTTTCCGACCAAGACAAGACAGCCTGCCTAGGATATCACAGACCCCATCGACCTCGCCAAGCCCACAAAAGCACCACGCCAATACTCGCGCACGGCGCGCCCTGGGCACGAGCCGCTCTCCCCCTTCCGATTTCCGCCGTGTTACCCGCGTGAATGGCATGTGTAAAGCGCGCCGGTACATCTACAATGGTGAGTATTGTTATCTCTGTGCGCGGCGCCGTGCCTTGCGCACACGTCGAAGGGACTCTCATGGCCGAGACCGCCTCCAACCGTATCGTCATCACCGTCCTGGGCGAAAACCGCCCCGGCATCGTCGCCGGCGTCACCCGCGTGCTGGGCGAGGCCAACGTCGACATCCGCGACATCACGCAGTCCATCCTCGAGGACATCTTCACCATGACCATGCTCGCAGACTGCTCCGAGTCCACGCTCGACTTCACCGACCTGCAAGAAGCACTGGTCCAAGCAGGCGAGCTCTCCGGCGTAACCGTGAATATTCAGCGCGAGGACGTTTTTAACTTCATGTACCGCCTCTAAGCCCTACGGTATTCCAACGACATTCAAACAGCGCCTTGCGAAAGGAGCCTTAACCGTGGCATATGACGCTAAAAAGATTTACTACCGCTTCGACGACTATCTGAGCCGCCTGGTGCTCGACTACGAGGCAAGCCGCCAGATCGACGAGGACAGTGAGCGCCTGTACCACGGTTTTCCCAATGCGCCCTACGACGAATCGCTCTTCGAGCAGCATAACGTCAAGCGTGGCCTGCGCAATGCCGACGGCTCCGGCGTCGTCGCGGGCCTTACGCGCATCTCCGACGTCCACGGCTACAACCGGATCGACGGTCGCGTCGTCCCCGACGAGGGCCGCTTGAGCCTGCGCGGCTACAGCATCGACGACCTGGTGAATCACGCCCAAGCAGAAGACCGCTTTGGCTACGAGGAAGTCGCCTACCTGCTGCTCACCGGCTCCCTTCCCAACAAGGAAGAGCTCGAGGGCTTTTGCGAGCGCCTGCGCGCATTCCGTCACCTCTCCGGCGACTACATCCACGAGTTCCCGCTCACCACGCCCTCCAAAAGCATCATGAACACGCTGGCGCGCGCCGTCTTGCTGCTATACCGCTTTGACGCCGAGCCTGACGAGATTTCGCCGGAACACGAGATCGACGTCGCCATGTCCATGATCGCGCGTCTGCCGCGCATCGCCGCTCTCGCCCACATGGCACGTGTCGCCCAGCGCGAGGGGCGCATGCCGCAGATTCCCCAGCCCTCCCCCGACCTCTCCACCGCCGAAAGCGTCCTGCAGGTCCTGCGCGGCGGAAACGATTTCACCCATGACGAAGCCATGTTGCTCGATGTCATGATGATGCTGCACGCCGAGCACGGCGGCGGTAACAACTCGACGTTCGCCTGCCGCGTGCTCTCTTCCTCGGCAACCGACCCCTACTCCGCCTATGCCGCCGCGATCGGCTCCCTCAAGGGTCCGCGCCACGGCGGAGCCAACGCCATGGTCGTTGCCATGCACGAAGACATTCGCAAGCATGTTTCGAACTGGGAGGACGAAGACGAGCTCGCCGCGTACCTCACGCGCATCCTCAAGCGCGAAGCGTTCGACGGCTCCGGCCTCATCTACGGCATGGGCCACGCCGTCTACACGCTTTCCGACCCGCGCGCCGAGCTCTGCCGCACCTATGCGCGCAGTCTTGCGCAGAAGAAGGGCCTGGGCGATGAGTTTGCGCTCATCGAGCGCATCGAGGGCCTCGCGCCGCAGCTCATGCGCGATGTCTGCGGCATTACCAAACCTATCTGCGCCAACATCGACCTGTACACCGGCTTTATCTACTCGATGCTCGGCATCCCCGAGACGCTCTTCACCCCGATGTTCGCCGTTTCACGCATGGCAGGTTGGGCAGCCCACCGCATGGAGGAACTCTTCTGCGCACATCGCATCATCCGCCCGGGCTATCAATCCGTTTTGGACGATGTCACCTACCTGCCCATCGACAAACGTCAGTAGGCTTTTTCGCTTTGTCCTCCGAAAGGACCCTATGATTTTCTTTTCCGATATGGATGGAACGCTGCTCACCTCCGACAAGCGCATCACGCCCGAAACCTGGGCTGCGCTCGACGCGATCCACGATGCGGGCATGCAATTCGTCCCCTGCACAGCGCGTGCCTTCAACGGCGTGCCGGCGGAGCTTTTGGCGCATCCGTCCGTGCGCTACGTTGTGGCATCGAACGGTGCCTCGGTTGTGGACCTGCAAACGCAGGCCCAAATCCACGCCGTGCATCTCACGCGACAGCACGTGCTTGACATTTACCAGGTGGCCCGCGGCTATCGCGACATCACGTTCGACATCTTTTCCAATGGCGCCTGCTATTCTGAGCGGGCACGCTACGATCGCCTTGCCGAGTTCGCCGGCAAGCTCTCCACCTTGGAGTCGCTCCAGAGCAACCGCACGCCCTACGACGAGCCCTGCGAGAAGTTCATTGCCGAACACGACGATTTTGAGCGCATTACCATTTATTGGAAAAACGAGCGCGATGCCATCGAGCTCAAAGCCGCCTATAGCCAAGACCCCACGCTCGCCATTGTGCGCTCCGCGCCCAATAACATCGAGCTTTCCGACCCTGCAGCGACCAAGGGCGGCGCCCTTACCTGGCTGTGTGGGTACCTGGGCATCAATATTGCAGATTCGGTTGCCTTTGGTGACAACATCAACGACATCTCGATGATCGAAGCGGCGGGCTGCGGCGTGGCGATGAAAAACGCCGAGCCCGAAGACATCGCGGCCGCAAACCTGGTTGCCGACTACAACGATCGAAACGGCGTTGCCAAAGTGATTATGGAAAAGCTCGGACGGTAAGCGCCGCTGCCTTCTAAACCCAGATGCACTCAAAAGCCCCGGCTCAGCAAAATCGAGCCGGAGCTTTCTGCATCACTGCATGTTAACGACAACGCGTGGGTCCAGATGCCCCTTTTGAAACGCAAATGTGTGGCGGAAAATCAAACGTTTTCGAACGAGTGGCGGAAAATCGTGCATCCTGGCGCCACATTCGAGCTCAAAACGCTTCAAAAACCGCCACTCATCTAAACATGATTGAAAAGCCGCCACTCATCAGAATTATTTGGAGTCCAAACGCTGTCGCAGCAGCCGCCCATAATCGCCTGCAAGAAAACGGCGGTCGCGAAACGAACCATTCCGCAGACCGCCGCATACATCGAGAAGCCTCACTTCCCCCTGCCGCTGTTGTGCTCAGCATCGGTGGCGTTGGCATAACCGTAGTGGCGCGCGATGTTATCCATGTTCGCAATGGCGAGGTTTACGCCGTTATGCCAGCACGAAATTGCATAGCGCTCGTAAATCGCGATCGTGCGGGCAGAATAGCTCTTGAGCTCGCCGCGCAGGTAGCTCTCAAACGAAGTCGAATCGGGCTTGTCGTCCTCGGAAAGAAGCGGGCGCCCACCTTCGGCCATGCGCGGGAACAAAACGTTTGCCTGCGCCTGCCACACCAGGAAGAACTTGACGATATGTTCGATGCGCTCACACACCTCATACGGAAGAAGCGGGAGCTGAGAGGCAATCTGCTTAAACGCCGTGTCGTCGGTGTTCTCCATCATCCAGGCGTACTTCTCGGTCATCAAAGAACGACCAGTTGCCGAAGCGGTCGAGACATCATCAAGATACGACTCGAGAAGCTCATCCGAATAGGTCTGCAAAAGCGAGGTGCGCATGATCTTGAAGGTGTCGGGGCGCCGCTGACAAGACGCAACACCGCCTTCGTTATTCACATGCAGGAAGTCCTCCCATTCGATGCGTACGATTGTGTCGATAAGTTCTGCTCTGGACATGATAGTCACTCCTGTCTCTAGTCGCACGGCATCGCGCACGGCGCCATTCCCGCCGCGGTGCCCAATGTCCTGATGGTGTTCACATGGTCAAGCAAGAAGACCGATGTATCATCCGTAAGTTCCTGACGCGCCAGCTCTGCCACGATCAGCGCGGCTGCATCGTCAAGCTCGTTTTGGAGGGCGCGCGCGTTGCAAGTTCCAAGCGCACCCGTAAACGACCCGGCAGCGCGCAGATGCGCCGCAACGGCACGGCCCAGCTCTCCGCAGCAGCGTTCACACGAGGTAAGGGCCCATTTGTAGTACGGGCAAAAGCGATGCGACAGTTCGTGCACAAGCAGGCATGCGGCCTCGACGGCACGCGCATAGGCCAAGCAGCAGCCAGCTTCGTCGCCACGAACCGCAGCACGCACCAGGTTGTACTGGCCCGCTTGAGCAAAGTCCATGCATCGCTGCGCGATGCGCTGCAGTCGCACGGCATCGGGGTATCCCAAAAGCAAGCGCTCGCGTATACGCGAAAAATCGCCCGGCCCATCGTAAAAAACGTCGCCGTTCGTAGCTGCCGCGAGGGCGTGCTCGGGCGTACGTGCCCACTCGGCAAGCGTGCACGGACCCTCGGCACATCCCGTAAAGTACGCGTAGTGAGTTGCCACGGTCCATGCACCGGCCCTCCCTTGAGGAACCGGAGCATGAAATCCCAAGATGGGATAGCCGCAATAGTTCGAAGGAAGCGCTTGCATGATCTGGTCGGCGGAGGCGGCGAGTGTCTGCTCTCCGTCGCAGGCCCAAACGCACAGGGAAACGCCCCAGTCGTGATCGCGGGAGACGTCGTCATCAAAGCCAAAGCGATCCGATCCGTCACCCACGCTGCCTACGGCAATGCGAGAAAACGCCTCGTCTCCCAGGCCGCGGCGCAGCTCGGGCAAGGCCACCTTGGTGGCATATTCACGCGTCAGTTCAAGACCTTGCATTCAGGTCCCCCCGCACGCGCTCGATGTTTTGACAGACTATCGTATAGGCGCGCGATTCGGTACCAAACAGCTCACCTGCAATTTCGCGCGACTCTTCAAAAAGCTCAAGCGCATGCTCGGGCTCTCCTTGATCTGCAAGGAATCCCGCCACGTTGTTAAGAGCGCTCGCGTAACTGGCGCTCACGCGGCCGTTAAGCTCGAGCGTCATAGCGCGTCCGCGCTCAAAAAGGTCTTTTGCATGCGTGATATCGCCCGCATGCCACAGACAGACACCAAGGTTCATAAGCGTTGTTGCAATAGAATTGGGATGCTGGGTGCCGGCAGCCGAACCCTCGAGCAGCGCCAAAGCGCGCTCATGACATGCGCGCGCCTCATCATAGCGGCCCTGGTCTTGGTAGAGCAGGCCGATGTTGTTGTAGCAGCTGATGGTACGCCAGTCGTCCTCGGGCAAGCTTGCCTGATAGATCTTAAGGGCGTGCTTGAACGTCTCCTCGGCCTTATCGAAATCCCTGCAGAGACGGTAAAGACCAGCCAGGTTGTTGACCGTCGTACCATACTCGGAATTTGTTTCGCCCCACGCTTCGCGCAAGATCTCCCCAGCCTCGATAAAGTGCTCGCGGGCATCGTCGTAGCGGCCAAGATAGCGCTCGACCGAAGCGGCATCGTTCAAAGCAATGGCCAGATGCACATCCCCCGGCGCACAGACAGAGCGCGCACACGCAAGCTCTTCGCATGCCACAGGATACGCAAGGGCGTATTCACCGCGCATCATATGGGCCTGGAGCTGCTCCGTGATCCGATTGAGCTCCGTATAGTCCGGCTCGTCTGCATATCCCATAGCCGCATCCGTCCTCGAGCATTTGCCATAACTGCTATGAGATTCTACGGGGAAGATGAGATTCCCCTTTGTGCACCCTGCCCATAGTTCTCGGCAGCGGTCGAGAGATGTCGGCGTACGGAGCTGCAGTGAGAAATAAACAAGTTGCCAAAGGCTGCCGTGCGAGGCCCCGCTACGCATCCCTCCACGCGCAGTTACGCAGAAAGGCCTTGGTTCAGCAAAGCTGAGCCAAGGCCTTTCGAGTATGTTTGAGCATGGAGGGATGCGTATCGGGGTCTCGCGCGCCCAAGCACGGAAACTTACTTCTGCTCGTTCAAAATGCGGCGCATCTCGGCCTGAACGGCATGCTCGTAGTTGTAGCCCACCACGCGGTCGGCCACGGCCTTGAGGGCAGGACGGCCATTTGCCATGGCGCAACCACAGCCCACCATGCGCACGATCTCGTAATCGTTCATGGAGTCGCCAAAGGCCATGACTTCCTCGGTCTTGATGCCGTAGTGGCCCATGATCTGAGCGATACCCGAAGCCTTGGTCACGCCAAGCTGGAGAGCGTCGATCCATGCGTTGCCGGAAGGTGCGAACACAAATTTGTCGCCCAGCTCGCGCTGAAGCACGTACGCGTTATCCATCACGTTGCCGTCATCGCAAAAGATCGACGCCTTAAGGATATTCACCTCGGGATCGGGCAGGTCCCAAATGCGCTCGGCGTTGGGGAGGTCTTTGTCCACCTCGCGCACGAACTTGCTCTCGTCGTCAAGCAAAAAGGACTTCGTACGGTCGAACAACGCCAGGTGAAGGTTGTCGAACATCTCGATCACGCGGGCAAGCTCGCGAATAGCAAGATGCGAGTACACCTCACGATCGATCAACTTGCCGTCTGCGTAGACCTGCGCGCCGTTTGACGCCACGAAATCCATGTGGTCGCGCACCGGCTCGAAAAACGTGCACAGGCGATCATAACGACGACCAGAGGAAACGGCAAAATGAACGCCCTTTTCGCGCAGGGCTTCGATAAGCTCGAACGTCTCGGGCGGAACCTTGCTGTGCTCGTCAAGCAAAGTGCCGTCCATGTCAGAAGCGATAAGTTTGATCATGCGAACAGGGCCTCCTAAACAACCTGTGCGATAGCTTTCTCTCACGCCAAGCATACCCATTTCGCATTACCGCCATATCAACAATGCACCCGCTTGCAACAATCGTCACAAGCGGGCGCACGCGAAAAAGGGGCACCGTTAGCGTGATGTCGAAGCTGCGTTAGGCAGAAATCAAACGCTCGTAAATCGCCTCGAGATCGGCAGCCGTCAAAGGCTTGATCGTATTTGCCGGACTGCCCGAATCGATAGCGTCCTTTGCCATCTTGGGAATCTGTGCACGGAATTCATCGACATCGATGCCATAGCTGGCAAGCGTAGGGATATTGAGCTTTCGCAGCAGCTTGGCAATAACATCGAGCAGATCGTTTGCCGCCACCTTGTCATCGGCTGCAACAGACGCGCCCACCTCGCGCGCCACGGCGGCAAACTCCGGATAGGCTCCGTCCACCACGTAGCGTAGGCACTCCAGCATGATCATGGCATTAGAGAGCCCATGCGGCACATGGAAGAGCGCACCGATGGGACGGCTCATGCCATGGATAATAGTCACGCTCGCATTGTTAAAGGCGACACCCGCCTCGGTCGCGGCAATGGCCATCTGGGTGCGCGTTTCAACGTTTTCGGGCTCGGTATAGCACGTGTAAAGATGTGCCAAGATACGTTTGATGGCACTTATCGAGAAGGTGTAGCTCATGGGCTGCATCTTCTTGGACGTAGCCGATTCAAGCGCGTGGCACAAAGCGTCAACGCCCGTGTTTGCTGTGACGCTCGCCGGCGCCGTGCATGTGAACTGCGGGTCCACAATGGCAACGTCGGGCAAAACCTTGGCACCCGCAAGGAGCATCTTGATGCCCTGGCGCGTGTTGTTGATGATCGTGAACTGCGTGGCTTCCGAACCCGTACCCGCCGTAGTGGGGATGGCCACAAGCGGCGGGCGATCAAAGTCCAGGGCGACGCCCATCTGCTCGTCGATATCCCCATCGCAAGCAGCCATCATGGCGATGGCCTTCATGGCGTCGATGGGACTGCCGCCGCCAAGGCCCACGTACATATCGCAGCCCGATGCCTTAAATGCGGTGATTCCCGCCTCGATCATGACGTCGCTCGGCTCGCCCGTGATCTGGTCGAACACCTCAAAGCCAAGCCCCGCACGCTCAAGGGCGTCGGTTACCGTTTTGCAGTTGCCAAGCTTGACCATCATGGGGTCGGTCACCACAAAAGCCTTGGTTCCCAAACCGCGAAGGATGTCGAGCGAATCGTCGAGCGCGCCCTGCCCGGATACAATGCGCGAGGGCGTCAAAAACAAACGTGCCACGTGGTAGCCTCCTTACTGCATGACGACGGTCGTGCGGTAACCGCCCGGGATGATCGCGTTTTCAAAGGCCTGTTGAATCTGGTCGAACGGATACTCCTTATCAACCAGCGGTGACACGTCGATCTCGCCCGAGCCCAGCAGATGACAGGACTCCTTGAAGTCTGCAAACTCGCCCAGGAAGGTGCCGAAGATCTGCATCTTTCCGTAATGGATTTTGTTGGCGTCCACGCCCAACTCCGGCGCAGGATAGCCGGCGGCAAACATCAAAACCTTGCCATGTAGTTTCTTGAGCATAGCGAAGCCCTGCTTGTTGGCCGCCGTCGCGGCAACTGCCAAGATCACGGTATCAGCTCCGCGACCATCGGTGCGTGCACGCACCTCCTCTACAGGATCGACCTTAGAACCGTCGATAACCTCAAGGCCAAGCTGTTCTGCCACGCGGATCTTTTTCTCCATGAGCTCGGAGACGATCACGCGAGCGCCCTTCTGCTTGGCAACGAGCGCATTGAGCACACCCATGGTGCCGCCGCCAATGACCACCACGGTCTCGCCCTTTTTGATATCGAGCTTCTTGATGCCGTTGATCACCGTGGCGAGCGGCTCCAAAAAGCCTGCCTCGGAGGGACGAATCTTGTTCTCAAACTTATAGATAGACTCCTGCGATTGCACCAGGTACTCGGCACAACCGTCATAGCGGCCATAGTAGCCGTCGGGCCACTGAGTATCGTAAGGTTTCACACCGGGAGCCTCGGAGGTGCGGCCCTCGAGCGCCTCGGTAGAGTACGGGTCAAAGGTGTAGGAGCCACCCACGAAGTCGCCCACGGCAAGGCCGGAAACCCTCTCGCCCACCTGGATGATCTCGCCCGCCCACTCATGGCCAAACGTCATGGGCAGCGGCTTATTGGTGCGAGCACCGCTCCACAGGCCGTACTCGGACGTGCACAGGTTGCAGGACAAAATTTTGATGAGCACATCGTGCTCGCCCAAGTCGTGGATGGGGCGAACGACAATCTGCGCGTCGTGAGCGGCGTTGATGATGGCGGTACGGGTTTCGGTAACGATGGGTTTCATGGTCTCCCCTTTTCTTTTGAAGATGGTGTCGAGGGCAAGCACGCAGGCGTGGGACAAATGGTATGTGTCCAGCGATGGGACTAGATACGACCGGCGGAACCAAAGAGCTCCATGTAGTGCATGAGCTTCTTCTGGTAGCCGTTCTTGCAACTATCCTCCATAAGCTGGGTGATCTTTTTCTTGGCGTTCTTGAACTCGTCCTCGGTTACTTCCTCGGCCGTACCCTCATGAATGGCGATCTCGCGCTTGAGGGCCTGCAGCCAGGCCTCGCCCAGATCGGTATAGAGGTTGACCTTCTGGATGCCCGTCTTAACTGCACGCTGGAGATTCTCGTCGCCGGTGCCAGAACCGCCGTGGAGCACAAGCGGAATCTCAAGGTCGCTAGCCAAGGTTGACAACAGATCGAACTCAAGATGCGGGGTGCCCTTGTAGACACCGTGCGAGGTACCCACCGCCACGGCAAGACAATCGACACCCGTGCGCTCGACAAACTCGGCAGCCTCCTCGGGATGCGTGAGGCCCGCATCGCGCGTCGCCTCGTACTCGACGCCCTGGCCAACATGACCCAGCTCCGCCTCAACGGAGACGCCCACGGCATGGGCGATGCGAACCACATCGGCAACCTGTGCCACGTTGTCCTCGAACGAAAGCGTTGATCGATCGACCATCACAGAGCTATAACCGGAGCGAATAGCCAAGATGACATGCTCAAACGGGCCGCCGTGATCGAGGTTGAGCGCCCAGGGGATACGCGGATGCTTGGTACCGTAGTATTTGGCGATCATTCCCGTCTCTTCAATGCCCATGGCATAGCCCACATCAAGAATCACCGGGGAATCAAGCTCCTCCGCCGCGTTAAACGCCGCCTCGACGCTCTCCTTGTCAAACACGTTGGGGGCAGGCACGGCGTAGCCGCCGCGTTTTGCTTCCACCAGCAAGTCCTTCATGGGCTCGAGCATACGGATCAGTCTCCTTCGCCTCGTTTCGAACGGCCGCATTCCCCTCTTGCAGCGCAGCCGCGCGAGCACCTCTTTGCTCATCTGTGACTATAGAAATATATAGTTTTGATTGTAGAAACTGTAAAACTAGGCTCTGTAAACGGTCGAAATCAAACGCCAAATGGCTAGTTTCTCAAATTATTGTTTTAGAATTCAATTATTAGAGCCTTTTGTTTTGCAGAAACTATAATGAGAGACGTCAATCGTTATAGTTTCTAAACCAGGAGATCCCATGGAAGAACGCCGCCGGGCCATCGTGGAGCTCGTCAACAAGATGGGCAGCGTGTCCATCGCACAGCTTAAAGAGGCTTTCCCCGAGGTCTCCGAGATGACCATTAGAAACGACATCAAGGCACTCGACCGTGAGCACAAGCTCGTACGCGTCTACGGCGGGGTGCGCTCACTCGAGTTCGCCGTGGGCGCCGACGGCCTTTTTGACGTGCGCCGCAATCAAAACGTCGATGCCAAGACGGCCATAGCGGCAAAGGCGGCAAAGCTCGTGCGACCCAACACCACCATCTATCTGGATTCGGGCAGCACGCTCGCCAAATTCGCCGCCGCGCTACCCGACGAGCACCTCATGGTCTTCACCTGCGGTATCTATAACGTTATGGAGCTCGGCCATTTTGACACCGTCGACGTGATCGTACCGGGCGGCACCCTCAACCGCTACAACATGTGCTTGCATGGCAGCCGCGCCATCCGCGAGATTCGCAAGCTGCGCTTCGACCAGGTCTTCATCGGCGCCGCCTCATACAGTAAAACGGCAGGGCTCTCCTGTGGCTCCGACGAGGAAGCCGAGCTTAAGCGCGCATGCCTCGAGCAGGCAGAACAGAAGGTATTGCTGCTCGATTCAACCAAACTGGGCAAAATCTCGACGTTTGCCATCTGCGATATCGACCAGTTTGACGTCATCGTCACCGATGGCAACATGCCCGCCGATTTTCTCGAGCGTTGCACCGCCGCGGGCGTCGACGTCCTATAACGCCGCGGCGACACCTAAACCCAACAGCAATGCAAAAAAGAAGCGGCGCCACCGATGTGACGCCGCTTCGCTGTCGTAGCCCAAATAAGAAAAGACAAGCCCGTCCTTAGATCAGCTTGAAGCCCTTGCGCTTGCCCACGGAAAGGGTGTCGCCCACCTTGAGCTCGGACGGATCGATGTTGTAGCTCTTGGGTGCTACGGCCTTACCGTTAATCTTCACGCCGCCGCCGTCGATGTCGCGGCGAGCCGCTCCCGCGCTGGCAGAAAGACCAAGGTCCTTGAGCAGACCCGCAAGGTAGATCATGCCCTCGTCGTTGACGGTAAGCTCAACGTGCTTCTCGGGGAAATCGGCGAGCTGGCCCTCCTTGAACACGCGATCGAACTCGGCCTGTGCCTCGTCGCCCGCGCCGGCGCCGTGGTAGGTGTCGCACAGGTCGCGGCCAAGGGCACGCTTGAGCTCGTACGGGTCGGCAGAGCCATCGGCAAGGGCAGCGTCGATCTTATCGACCTCAGCGGGAGATAGGGAACTGGCCAGACGGTAGTACTTGCCAATCATCTCGTCGGGAATGGACATGGTCTTGCCAAACATATCCTTGGGCTCGTCGGTCAGGCCAATATAGTTGCCGTAGGACTTGGACATCTTGCGCACACCGTCAGTGCCCTCGAGCAGCGGCATGGTGAGCGCGATCTGCGGCTCCATGCCCATCTTCTCCATGAGCTCGCGGCCGGCAAGCAGGTTGAACAGCTGATCGGTGCCGCCCATCTCGACGTCAGCTTTGATCATGACCGAATCGTAAGCCTGCATCACGGGATAGAGGAACTCGTGCAAGGCAATGGGGGTCTGGGACTGATAACGCTTGGTGAAGTCATCGCGCTCGAGGATACGGGCAACGGTGAACTTGGAGCACACCTGCAGCAGGCCGGCCAGGTCCATCGACAAAATCCAGTCGCCGTTGTGCACGATGGTGGTCTTCTCGGGATCGAGGATCTTCATTGCCTGAGAGACGTAGGTCTCGGCATTGGCCTCGATCTGCTCTTGCGACAGCTGCGGACGCGTTGAATTCTTGCCCGAAGGATCGCCGATCAGCGCGGTACCGTTGCCGATGATGAGGGTAACGTTGTGGCCCAAATCCTGGAACTGGCGCATCTTGCGCAGCGGAACGGCATGACCCAGGTGCAGGTCGGGGGAGGTAGGATCGACGCCGAGTTTGATGTTGAGCGGCGTGCCCTTCTCGAGCTTCTTGCGCAGGTCCGCCTCGGGGACGATCTGGGCGGCGCCCGAGGTAATGATCTTCATCTGTTCGTCGACTGGAAGCATCGCTTCTCCTTTAAACGGTTATAGCGCCCTCGCCCCGATAGAGCGGTGCTGATTATGGTTGGTAACTCGTTGATTGTAGCGAAGACCGGGGCTTTGCGCGAGGTCATTTGCCCGACATGAGCAAGCTTCACGCCTCGCTGGCAGCGGCACATGCCGCAGCAAGAGTGTCGATGGCGCATTCGAGCTCGCCCTCGTCAAGCAACATGGCGTCGATGGCAAAGCCGCTCGCGCCAAAGCGCAGCAGTGCATCGACATCCTCGATGCGATTGAGCATACAAGCATCAAAGGTGCGCGTGCGGCCATGGGCATCCACGCGAACCGGCAGGCGTGCGCCCGAAGCCTCCACCAGATAGCGTTCCTGCCGGCGACGCTCGCATGTACCGCAGGAATGCGAGCAAGGACCTTCGGCAGTAAGAAGGCAATGCTCTGTCACCATCAGCTGCGGATATCCGCAGGCAAGCATGCCAACGCGCACTCCCTCGTGAGCAGCACTGCACACCGCCTCACGCGCCTCGTCCAAAGAGAGCTCATCGGGCAGCCAAACGCAGCTCGCACCGCGCTGCCCAAACCACGTGGCGCTTTGCCCGTTGGTCGCCGAAAGCGGAGCGGCCACATCAAAAGGAACATCCGTCTCCTTTGCCATCTGCATATGCGCGTAATTGCGGCAGATGACCTTGCGGGCACGACGGCAAAGGTAACGCGTGCGCGCCTCATCGATCATGCGCGCAGGCTCGTCGAGCATGACGGTAAGACGCGGCAAGAGGTCTTCCCATGCATCCGCGTCTTCGTCAAGCGCCATCTGGCGCACGACCACCTCGTCAACTCGAACGTCGTGAAGCAAGGCCGCCGCTCGCACGAGGGTGTCGACCGCCACGGAAAGACAGGCACCCCAAGCGGTAGAAACAGCAGGCTCAACCGACAGGCCCAAAGGCTCAGAAGCGCACCGACCGACATGCGCCGGTAGATAATCGGAAGAATAGGACTCCAACCCGGCGTGCATGCGCTCAAGCGCGGCATCGGTACGTTCCAGCACCTCAACCGAGCTAATTCGATTGACGATGCTCCCCACTTCAACCTTGCGCTTGCAATGGACATCGATTACCTCGCCAGCTTTCGCATCGACAGGGCAGGGAACCTGCGGCCAGCGTTTGGGAACATCTGCCGGAGCGTCGGGGCCGGGCGTCGAGCGAATCTCAAGCATGTCACCCGCGCGCACGGCGTCGCACAGGCGAACGGAAACCTCCTCATACCGGCGCTCGACGAGCTCTCCCACGCGCAATCCCTGGTTACACGCGCGTTCGAAACTCATGAGCTCTGCACCCGAGGCTCCCCGCAGATACGCATCGGTAAAGCCGCGATTGAACGACATGCCCAGCTTGCGTTTGCATGCAGCGGCAACATCGCTGTCCCACGAGCCCGCACCCACGGCGTCGAGCGCGCGGCGATAGGCCCCCACCACGTTGAAGACGTAATCGGGATTCTTCATGCGCCCCTCAATCTTGAGGGCCGAAACACCTGCCTCCACAAGCTCGCGCACATGATCAATCGAACAGTAGTCGCGCGGACACAGCAGGCGCTCCCCCTCCTGCACGTTAACGGAGCTCCCTTCTCCATCCCGCAAATCGTAGGTAAAGCGACACGGCTGCGTACAGTCTCCGCGGTTTGCCGAGCGCCCCCTTCGCAAAGCGGACGCCGCGCACGCCCCCGAATAGCAGATGCAGATGGCCCCGTGGCAAAAAACCTCGATGGGCATGCCAACGGAGCATACGCTCGCAATCTCAGGCAAGGAGAGCTCGCGCGAAACCGTGATGCGCTCGACCCCCAAGTGCTCACGCACGTATTCGACACCCGCAGGCGACATGACCCCCGTTTGGGTGGAGAGATGAATCTCGGCATGAGGAATGGCGCGCCGGATTGCCCGCACCTGTGCGACATCGGCAACAATGAAGGCATCTGCGCCCGCGGCATCGGCCTCACGCACAAGGTCCAGCGCGGGCACGAGCTCATGTTCGCGCAGGTAGACATTGCATGTCACGTACACACGCACACCATGCGCATGCGCCAAGCGCACCGCGCGCACAAACTCGACGGGCTCGATATCTTTCGCACTCGCGCGGGCGTTGAAGGCGCCAAGCCCGCAGTAGACGGCATCGGCACCCGCGGCAACAGCCGCAAGGAGCGCATCGATAGAGCCCGCAGGGGCCAAAAGCTCTGGTAAGGGTCGATTCATGTTCACCTGGCTATCGCTTGCGAGGCATACCGGCACCAGTGTGTCCGGGTATGCAATCGGTCTGGAATTTAGCACTAATAAGGATACACGAGGACGATGGACGCGCTTTGCGCTAATGTGTCTGAGTATGCATGACCGTATGCTCTCGGAGCGCAATCGCGCCCCGTCACATCCACAGGAGGTACTCCATGGGTCCTCGCGAGCGACACGCACGCACCCGCGCCAAGACACATACCATCCCCATCATCTTGGGCTCGTTCTTCGGGTTCATGTTGATCTGCGGCATCGCCTTTGCCGTGGGCATGGTGGGCAATGTCTCGCGTTGGCTGTCCGATCTTCCGGACTACACCGACGCCAACGCCTACCTTGCCTCCGAGCCCACCACGATCTTGGATGCCAACAACAACCAGATCGCGATGCTCTATGTGCAAAACCGCGACAGCGTCACCGAAGACCAGATTAGCAAATACGTGCTTAAGGGCACTGTCGACGTTGAGGACGAGCGCTTCTACGAGCATAACGGCGTCGACTTTATCGGCATCGGCCGCGCCGTGCTAAGCCAGCTCTCCGGTCGCTCCGAGGGCGCGTCGACCATCACCCAGCAGCTGGTGCGCAACACCATTCTGTCTGAGGAGCAGTTCGACAACACCATCGAGCGTAAGGTCCGCGAGGCCTGGATCGCCCTGCAGATGGAGAAGATCTTCTCTAAAGACGAGATCCTCACCATGTACCTCAACACGATCTACTACGGGCACGGCGCCTACGGTATCGAGGCCGCAAGCGAAATGTACTTCTCCAAGCATGCCAGCGAGCTCTCGCTCGCCGAAGCGGCGCTGCTCGTGGGCCTGCCCAACTCGCCCTCCTACCTCGACCCCACGGTGAACCCCGAAGGTGCCCTCGCCCGTCGCGACAAGGTTCTCGACAACATGCTGCGCCTGGGAACCATCACGCAGAAAGAGGCCGATGCTGCCAAGGCCGAGCAGCTCAAACTCAACGTTTCGGGCATCAGCGAGTCGGGCACCATCGCCTACCCCTACTTTGTCGACTACGTGCGCAGTCTGCTTCAGGAGCAGTTCTCCACCGACGTGCTTTTCAAGGGCGGCCTGACCATCAAGACCACCATCGACCCCACGATCCAGAAGGCAGCAGAGGATGCGGCCGTCCAGCAGCTCGTTGACGCCGGCGCCGACGAGCTCGACGTGGGCATGGTCGTCATTGAGCCTCAGACCGGTTATATCCGCGCCATGGTAGGCGGCCGCGACTACTACGCCAACGACAGCCACATCAACCATGCCACCTCGCGCCGCGCAGTGGGCTCGACCTTTAAGGGCCTCACGCTGGCCGCCGCCATCCACGACGGCATGAACCCCAACATCACGCTCAACTGCACCTCGCCTATGAAAATCGCCGATGGCTACACCGTGCAAAACTACGGCGGCACCAACTACGGCACCAAAACCCTCGCACAGGCAACGGCGGTCTCCTCGAACACGGGCTACGCCCAGGTGGCCCTCGCTATCGGCAACGACAAGATCATCTCCATGTGCAAGGACCTTGGCATCGATACCGAGGCCGCTGGCATGGATCCTTCCGTTCTCTCGCTTACCCTGGGTGCCATGGCACAAGGCATCACCCCGCTTGAGATGGCAGAGGCCTATGCGACCTTCGCCTCGGGCGGGCAGCATCGCAATGCCGTTGCCGTAACCGAGATCACCTCGCGCTCGGGCGCCACGCTCTACAAGCACGAGGACAAGTACGACCAGGTGCTCACCACCGGCGAAGCCCAGGCCGTGACCAACGTACTTAAGACCGTCATGCAAGGCGGCGGCACGGGCAGCTCCGGCGCCCTCTCCGTCAATCAGCCTGTTGCCGGCAAGACCGGTACCGCCGGTGACGCTGGCACCACCAGCGACATCTGGTTCTGCGGCTACACCCCGCAGTACTCCGTCGCCATCTGGGCAGGCCGCTCCAACTCCAACGCCGCCATCACGCGTTGGCACAACACGCAGATCACCTTGCCTATCTTCCGCAAGTTCATGAATACGGTTCTTGCCGGCGTTGCTCGCGAGGAATTCCCCACGGGCGAAACGCCTTCCTATAAGGACAACTCCTCCTGGACCTTCGTTGGCGGCAGCGCCAAGAAAGACGATGAGGAAGACGAGGAAGAAGAGGAAGAGCAGAGCCCCGAGGAGACGGAAGGCGATACTCCTAGCGGCGACGGCACCGGCGGCGGCGAGACACCCGAGCCCACGCCAACGCCCACTCCGGAGCCCACGCCCACGCCAACGCCCACTCCGGAGCCCACGCCCACGCCAACGCCCACTCCGGATCCGGCGCCTACGCCAGACCCCGGTACAGGCGGAACCACTTCATAAGGCCAGCTTCTTTATCCCCCAGCTTTATCGCTGGGGGATTTTTTATCGCTCGATGCATTGATCTCGCGGGCGCGTTACGGCCATACTTTGTACCTATTCAAACGCATGAGGGGCGCCGGCCTCAACGCCCGCACCCCTCATTCAAGCTTTGTTATATCCCACCACCGCGTGGGATATCCTTTAGTTTTTGGTACATCTCAGCTTCTGGAGCAGCGCCTCCAGGCGCTGGGAGTCTTCCCCTGTTTGCGAGACCACGAAGATGGTGTCATTCCCGGCAAGCGAGCCCAATACGTCGGGCAGCTCGGCGGCATCGATTGCTGCGGCGATGCCGTTCGCCGTGCCCGGCTGCGCCTTGACGATCAACATATTATCCGCGCGATGTACATCTACCACAAGCTCGGAAACCATACGCTGCAGGTGAAGGTCCTCTGCCAGCACATATACGCCCTCGGGAAGCTTTCGCAGCCCCATCTCGGCAATATCGCGCGAAACCGTCGCCTGCGTGCAATCGAAACCCTCGGCCTTGAGTTCATCCACAAGCATGCGCTGCGTGCGGACATCGCGATTGCGCACGATGTCACGAATCGCGTCCTGGCGCCCATTGCGTTTTTTTGCCATGCTTGTACGCGTCCTCTCCGTTTTTTTGAAAAGAGAAATGCACCACAGGGGTGCATCTTTAACGGAATGATTATAGCTGCATAGTTTTACCAAAATGTGCAAGAAAACGAATATATCCAGCCAGTAACGCCAGATTTACGCATGAGCGTACGTTAACGCACGATGGGTCCCAAGGGTATATGCGAAATGCGTGCCACCTCGCGCAGTCTCGAGCCCATGCAGCAGGCAGCAGCGTTCTTTTTTGCCATCGGCTTGTACATACAACCAAATTCGCGAGCGGCATGGCTCATCCTCTGCACCGCACGCTGCGTAGCCTCGTCATCAAGCATGTCCTGCACGCGCTGGGTTCGCTCCACAGACGATACGGAGCTGTGGCCAATGCAGGCATTGTCAATACAGCTGATGACATCGAACAAGTAACGCCGATAAACGGGTTCCATCTCCTCGGCATCCAGATCGAAACCCCAGCTACGAAACAGATCCAAAAGCTCCGTATGCTCACGTTCGCACGAAGGATAACGGTCTGGATCGAACGACAGGGCCGCCGGCACCTGTCTTGTCACATGGTAACTGGGGCCGGCAAACACGCCCGCACGTTCCACGCGCTCAAGGCAGGCGATAACGACATCGAGGGGTTTTTCAGACATATGAGAAAGAACAAACGAGCGCATAACATCGGCATCGATGACCATCCCAAAGGGATCGTCCAGGACACCCAGCATCAGCAGCTCGCCCACCGCATGATGAAAATCGGCAGCGGTCTTCCACGTCATTGTGTTAAACGTCGTAACGCTCGAAGAGCGCTCGTGATTGCGCCCGGAATAGACATCGAACGACTGCGTGGGAATGGCCAGCTGCAAATCGTTGGCGCGCATAAAAGGCATCACATCGTACAAGAGCCCGCTGCCCAGCCAATCGCCGGGGCGCAGCATCATAACGTACGAGCCGCGCGCCGCACACAAGGCGGTATGGTTGCCAACCGCCAGGTTGTCGGTATCCAGGTGGATGTACTCAACACGGATATCGCGGTCATGAAAACGTTCGCAAATCGAAGGTGTCCGATCGCTTGAGGCGCAATCCGCTATAACCAGCTCGAGGTCCTCAAACGACTGGTTGAGCACGCTCTCGATCGCGCGCACAGCAGTATCGGCGTCGTTATGCAGCACCATCACGACGGAGACAAGCGGACGTTTTGATTCGCGATGAGCCAAGAGCAGACCCTCCGATACAGACCTCAATTGCATCTGATGGTAGCATCTCTACCCACGTTGCCGTCCTTGTCCCCCGTCGCGCCGCACATGTGCAAAATAACAACACCATTAAACGGTAGGACAGCACGCTGGAACGGTTTAGAGCCGCTGACTACTCAACGTGCCTACTCAGCTTGCGTCAATGCGCCCTCGTCATATTCCACCGCCATGAAGCACAGGCCCTGCGCAGGGGCTGTGGGGCCAGCCGCCTGTCGAGAACGGGCGGCAAGAACCTCATCGATCCATTCGGGCTCGCGCCGATGCATGCCCACCTCGACAAGGGTCCCCACAATCGTTCGGACCATCGAGTGCAAAAAGGCGTTTCCGCAAATGGTAAAGGTGATGCAGTCTTCTCCCAGGCTGCTTTCGTGACCAAACCCCGCCGATATCACGCAGCGATGCGTAGGCTTGCCCTCGGCAGAAGACGCTTTGCAAAAGCTCTTGAAATCGCGCTCCCCCAACATACGCTGAGCGGCAGCATGCATCGCCTCCACATCAAGCGTCTGCCTGTGCCACCAGGTCACACTGCGCGTGAGCAACGGCGGTGCATCACCTGTAGCAATGCGATACGTATACGTACGCGAGCGCGCATCAAAACGTGCCGAGAAACCCGGCGCCGCATGCCACACCTCGCGCACGGCTATATCGCGCGGCAACAGCGCCACCAGCGCACGCATCCAACGCGAGCGCGTGATCTCGAGTTCCGCCGCCGTGGCGGGAAAACTCACGTACTGGCTAATGGCATGAACGCCGGCATCGGTTCTGCCGGCACAGGTCAGCTCGATTGGGCGACGCAAAAAGGTCTCCACCGCGCGACGGATCTCGCCCGCAACGGTCGTCTGGCCCGGCTGCTCGGCAAATCCGCTGTAGCCCGTACCGTCATAGCCCAGCTGCAAGACGATGGTCCCATCAAGCACCTCGGGGGCATCGAATTCCCGCGTTTCCCGACCCATCACGGCATTCCTTTCCAAACGTCGTCTACCAGCCCATGACGCCCGTAAGCACCATGGAACACGTCACAACAATACCAGCAATCAAAAGGACCCAATCACTCCGGCATAAACCGCGCGCGGGAATCTCTATAGAAGAACCGTCCGCATAGCAGCGCGACGCCATGGATTCCGCCAGGCTGTCCGCCCGGCGAAAGAGGCCCACAACCAGCGGCGTGAGAACCGACGCCCAAACGCGAACGTGCTCAAATAGGCTGCCTTCGTCAAAGCGAACCCCTCGCGAGCGTTGGGCCATCTGGATACGGCCATATTCCTCGGCAACAATGGGAATAAAGCGCAACGCCAAAGAAAGAACAAGGCCGATATCGGCAACCGGTACCCCCACAGCACCCAGGGGACGCAAAAGGCGCACGCATGCATCGGAAATCTCCGGCGGCGTGGTCGACGCCGAAACCGCACAGGCAAACCCGGCAAGAAGCACGATGCGCAAAACGGCGCAGGCGCCTCGTATCGCGCCAGCGCTGCTGATGCCAAGCGGACCCGCGATCGCAATATCGCCGTGCCCGTCCAACACCAAGGCATTTGCCAGAAGAGTAAACAGCAAGATGACCGTCACCGGTCGTACGGCGCGCACAAGCGATCTCCACTCGACGTGTGCGGCGTACATCGCCAAGGCCAACAGCGCGAACCAAACGATAATCGCCCATGCCGCCTGGCAGGCAAAAACCCCTGCGGTGAAAACAAGAAGCAAAAGCAGCTTGACACGGGCATCGATGCGAGAAAGAGGCGTGTCGGCGGCAACAAAAGAGCCCAATGGATTAGTGCGCATTGCCCTCCCCCGCTTCGTCACTAGCTTGCAAGGCATCGGAAAGCGTCTGTGCCAGCACGGCATTTTCGGGTGCTTTTATCCCTGCGCGTTCAAACAGCTCAAAGTGGCAACACACCTCCGCAGCATCGCCTTGCCATAGCATGCTGCCGCAAGAAAGCAACGCCACGCGGTCGGCAACGGCCAGCCACTCCTCCAAGTCGTGGCTCACCACAACAACCGGCGCCCCCGCATTGGCAAGCTCTCGCACCAAACGATGCATGTCGCGCCGGCCTTGAACATCAAAACCGGCCGTCGGCTCATCAAAAAGGTAGGCTTTCGCGCCAATAGATAGAACGGATGCGATGGCAACACGACGGCGCTGCCCGCCCGAAAGCGCATAAGGGTAGAAATCGAGCTGCTCATCGGTAAGACCAACAAGGCGTGCCGCATGACGCACCGCCTTGTCCACATCCGGCGCATCAAGATGCGCACAACGTGGCGCAAGGGCAATTTCATCATACGCAGAATTGAGAAACAGCTGATTCTCGGGACGCTGGAAAGACATGCCGCATATACCCGGAGACGGATACGCGCCGCAGATGCTCACGGCACCAGAATCGGGTTTAACCAAGCCCGCGAGAATCGTCGAAAGCGTCGATTTACCGCCGCCCGAAGCACCAGCAAGGAGGGTGACCGTACCGGCCGGGGCCTCGAGGCTCACACCATTTAGAACGGGATTGCCGGGCTCATAAGAATGAGCGATGTGCTCTGCTGCGATTCCGGGCTGCTCGGGAACAGGCCCCCGCTCATAAGAATGAGCATGCACACGGCATGCCTCTATCACAGACAAAACGTCTGTCTTACGAATCGCATGGGATTCTAGAGCCAAAATAAGCCACTCTTTAATGGTGTTGGGTGTAACACTCGCGCCCGGCTTAAATCCAATGCGCATAGCGGCTCTCAGAGCCCTGACAAAACCGCTGTCCCGAAGAGGATCGCCCGGAAGATCTCCATCATGGCGCAAAAGCTCTAGTGGAGTGCCCTCCCAACGAAGTTCGCCATCGTGCATCAGCACAACGCGATCACTCGAGAGCACCTCCTGCGGCTCGTGGGTGATTTGAACCACGCCAATACCCTGCGTCCGTGCCAACTGGAAAACAAGCGTGCGGAACGAAGATCGAAGGGCAGAATCAAGCATCGAGGTTGCTTCATCAAGAACCAAATAACGCGGATGCATGGCGAGCACGCCAGCAAGAGCCAAACGCTGCTGTTCCCCGCCGGAAAGCGCCGTCGTATCGCGCTTCTCAAAGCCCAAAAGGCCGCATTGCTCAAGAGCCTCCTTAACGCGCTGACGAACCTGCAGCTCGGGCAAGCCTAGGTTGCGCGGACCGAAAGCAACCTCGTCAAAAACGAGTGTCGATACAATTTGATCAAGGGGGTTTTGCCTCACCAGCCCCACAAGACGACGGACCTCGAGACGAGAATGCTCATCCACAGCGGGATCGAACCCGTCAACAACAACCATCCCCTCAATGCTAAGACGCACGGCGCACATCAATGCCGCAAGGGTCGACTTGCCACTTCCATTGGAGCCAACCAAGGAGACAATCTGACCGGGAGCAACGCTCAGCGAGATGTCGTGCAGGGCAAAACGAGACCCACCGGTATCACCCAGCGAAACAGCAGCGTGTCTTACCTCGAGCATATTCACCCCCAGCTATCGATCGTGGCATCCTTACGCCTTGCGGGCACATCGGCCCATCATACGAAAAAAGGGGCACGCATGCGCGCACCCCTTTTAAATTTGATCAAATGATCTTTGACGCTACTCGGCGTCAGCGGTCTTATCGACCTCAGCTGCGGGAGCCTCGACGGTCTCCTCGACCTCTGCCTCAACCTTCTTGGGGGCAGTAGCCTTCTTAGCAGCCTTCTTGGGAGCCTTCTTGGTAACAGGCTCGGAAACGATCTCGATGATGACCATCTCGGCGTTGTCGCCCTTACGGCGGCCAAGCTTCATGATGCGCGTGTAACCGCCGTTACGGTCGGCCCACATGCCCTGAGCAGCCTTGTCAAAGAGCTCAGCCACAAGCTGCTTATCGCCAAGCTTGGCGATAGCAAGACGACGAGAGTGCAGGTCGCCCTTCTTGGCCCACGTGATGATAGGCTCAGCGAAAGAGCGCAGGGCCTTGGCGCGGGTCTCGGTGGTCTTGATGCGATCGTTCTCGAAGAGAGCCTTAGCGAGGCTCTTCTTCATGGCCTTGGTGTGGCTGGCGTCGGTGCCGAGCTTAAGGCCTTTCTTGACGTTGTGACGCATTGTCTGGTTTCTCCTCTAAAAACAGGGCACTATGCCTTGAGGCTCAGGCCCATAGACTCAAGCTTGTCCTTGACTTCCTCGATCGACTTAACACCGAAGTTACGGATGTTAAGTAGGTCGTTCTCGGAGAACTCCACCAGCTGACGCACGGAGTGAATGCTCGCGCGCTTCAGGCAGTTGTAGGAGCGAACCGAGAGGTCAAGATCCTCGATCTGCTTGTCGAGCTCAGCATTGTCGCTGGTCTGCTCGGGAGCAAAGATCGAAATCTCTTCCTCCTCCTCGGGGGTCTCAGCCAAATTCATAAAGGCAGCCATGTGCTGGTTGATGATATTGGCAGCCTGCACGACGGCGTCACGAGGAGAAAGCGCACCGTTGGTCTCGACCTCGAGAACGAGGCGATCGTAGTCGGTGTGCTGACCCACGCGGCAAGCCTCAACGAGCTTGGCGCAACGGTGAACGGGCGAGTACAGCGAGTCGACATGAATAATGCCGATAGGATCGCTGTCGCGCTTGTTCGACTCATAGGAGACATAACCGCGACCATAGCCGATACGCATGCTCATCGTGAGGTGGCCGCCCTCGTTGAGGGTAGCAATGTGCTGCTCGGGGTTGACGAGCTCGAACTCCGAAGGAATGAAGAAGTCTGCACCGGTAACCTCGCAAGGACCGTCGACCGAGATGGTCGCAGTAGCCTCATCGGTGGTACCGAGCGAACGGAACACCAGACCCTTGACGTTCAGGACGATATCGGTGACATCCTCAACCATGTTGGGGATAGTCATGAACTCATGCTGCGCACCATCAATCTGGATGGCCTCAACCGCAGCGCCCTCGAGCGAGGAAAGCAGGACGCGACGCAGGGAGTTACCAAGCGTATCGCCATAACCACGCTCGAGAGGCTCAACGGAGACGCGCGCAGACGTTTCGTTGATTTCCTCGACCTGAACCTGGGGCCTAATGAATTCTGACATGTATTACCTCCAGCCTCAGCAGCCCGAATGGACTACTTAGAGTAGAGCTCGACGATGAGCTGCTCGTGGATATCACCGCTGATCTGCTCACGCGTCGGCAGAGCGAGCACGTTACCAGACAGCTTCTCGATATCGACCTCGAGCCAGCCGGGGACCTCGAAACGCTCGGAGGAGATCAGAGCCTCCTTGATGGGAAGGAGATCACGGTACTTCTCGCCGACAGCGACAACGTCGCCGGGCTTGACGAGATAGGACGGGATGTCAACACGACGGCCGTTCACGGTGAAGTGACCGTGACGCACGGACTGACGTGCCTCCTTGCGAGTGCGGGCAAAGCCCAGACGGAAAACAACATTGTCGAGACGGGTCTCGAGAATGATCATCAGGTTCTCGCCGGTAACGCCCTTCATCTTACGAGCACGGACAAAGTAGCTGTGGAACTGCTTCTCGAGCACGCCGTAGATGAACTTAACCTTCTGCTTCTCGCGCAGCTGCATGCCGTACTCGGATTCCTTGCGACGGCGCTTGGGCTGGCGGATAGATTCCTTCTTGCTGCTGTAACCAAGCTCAGCGGGATCGATCCCGAGCTGACGGCAGCGCTTGAGAACCGGAGTCCTGTCGATTGCCATAGTTTATCGATCCTTTCAGTTACACGCGACGACGCTTCTTGGGGCGGCAGCCGTTGTGCGGGATGGGAGTCTTGTCCTGGATGCTCGAAACCTCGAGGCCAGCGGCCTGGAGGGAGCGAATTGCGGTCTCGCGGCCAGAACCAGGGCCCTTAACGAAGACGGCAACCTTGTGCATGCCGTGCTCCATGGCAATCTTGGCGCAAGCCTCGGCAGCCATCTGAGCAGCGAACGGGGTGGACTTACGGGAGCCCTTGAAACCAACCGTTCCGGCAGACTTCCAGGCAATGACATTACCCTGGGCGTCGGTGATGGAAACGATCGTGTTGTTGAACGTGGAGCGGATGTGCGCCTGTCCAACAGAGATGTTCTTACGATCAGAGCGCTTGATGCGGGCGCTGCGAACGTTCTTCTTAGCAGTAGCCATGATGCGTCAGTCTCCCTTATTTCTTCTTCTTGGCACCGATCTGACGCTTCGGACCCTTGCGGGTGCGAGCGTTAGTGTGGGTGCGCTGTCCACGGACAGGGAGGCCCTTACGGTGACGGAGGCCACGGTTGCAGCCAATATCCATCAGACGCTTGACGTTCATGTTGCGCTCACGGCGCAAATCGCCCTCAACCATGAGCTGGGCGTTGTCGATGTACTTACGGATTGCATCGACTTCGTCTTCCGTAAGATCCTTAACACGGGTGTCAACATTGATGTTGCACTCATTGCAGATCTTGGTGGCGGTAGTGCGGCCGATGCCGTAGATGTAGGTCAGACCGATCTCAACACGCTTCTCGCGCGGAAGGTCGACACCATTAATACGGGCCAACGTTGGTCTCCTCTCTTAGCCCTGACGCTGCTTGTGGCGAGGATTCTCGCAGATAACGAGAATCTTGCCGTGGCGTCGGATGATCTTGCACTTATCGCACATCTTCTTGACCGAAGGACGTACCTTCATCGTTCTTCCTCTCGGTAGTGCTCAAACTACAACGTACTATATCTACTCGCCCAGCCGCAGGCGTTAAAAACGATAGGCTGGATACACATGCAAACGCGATCGCGGGTTGAGCACTCCTGCGATCGACGACATGCACTTTGTGCTTATCGCTACTTATAGCGATAGGTGATGCGCCCGCGCGTCAGGTCATACGGGGAAATCTCCACGACAACCTTGTCGCCGGGAAGAATACGGATGTAATTCATGCGGATCTTGCCCGAAATAGAGCACAGAACCGTTGCACCGTTCTCGAGCTCGACGCGAAACATGGCGTTGGGGAGCGGCTCAGTTACCGTACCCTCGAGTTCGATAGCATCTTCCTTCTTCACAAGCAATCATCTTTCTCTATAAAACGACAGCAATTGAGAATTCTATAACACAATAGGCGAAGCAGTAAAAGATTCGTAATCGCTCCACAACAAATGCGTTATTGACATTACATGCAGCCACCTTGGAGACTGCACCACGCGCCGTGCTCGTCGGCGGTGAGAACCACAGGACCATCTTCTGTGATAGCAATGGTGTTCTCGAAGTGGGCGGCACATAGGTGATCGCGAGTAGAGACCACCCAACCGTCCGCTCCCGTGGAAACGTGATTGGAGCCCAAGGTGATCATGGGCTCGATGGCAATGACCATACCCGCACGAAGGCGCACGCCCCTCCCCTTCTTACCAAAGTTGGGAACGTTAGGCTCCTCATGCATGTCACGACCAACACCATGACCTACATAATCGCGCAGGACGCCAAATCCATGAGACTCGGCAAGCGATTGAATCGCATAGCCGATATCCCCAATGGAGTTACCGGGCACTGCCTGCTTGATGCCTGCGATCAAACAGTCGCGTGTAACCTGGCACAGGGTCTGTGCCTCGGCAGAGGGAGTTCCGCAATAGAACGTCCACGCGTTATCCCCTACCCAGCCGTCGACGACGGCACCGGTGTCAACCGACAAAATGTCGCCATCGCGCAAGATGACATCGGGATTGGGAATACCGTGAACCACCTGATCATTAACAGAGGCACAGATGGTTCCAGGAAACCCACCGTATCCCTTGAAGGCAGGTTTGCCCCCATGCATACGGATAATCTGTTCTGCCAGCTGATCGAGCTCGAAGGTGGAAACGCCGGGGCGCACCATGGCTCCAACATGGCGGAGCGCCATCTTAGATAGCGCTCCAGCCTTTTTCATCTCTTCGATTTGTGCCGCGGTCTTGATCTTGATCATAGACCGAGAACGTCCTTGACTTCGTTATAAACGACATCGGCATCGCGATCGCCGTCAACGACCTTCAAGATGTTCTGTCCACGATAGTACTCAACCAGCGGGCTGGTGTTCTTCTCGTAGACATCGAGACGGTTCTTGATGGTCTCGGGCTTATCGTCGTCGCGCTGGTACATCTCGCCACCGCAGGTGGGGCACACGGTATCGGAAGCGGTACCGGTGTAGCCGCAGTCACGGCAGGTGCGACGCGAAGACAGACGTCCGATGATAACATCGCCAGGAACGTCCACCAGCAGGGCACAGTCAAGAGAGCGGCCCATAGCAGCGAGCTCGGAATCGAGCGTCACGGCTTGAGCGGTGTTGCGCGGGAAGCCATCGAGGATGAAACCCTTCTGGGCATCGTCGGCAGCAAGGCGCTCCTTGACCAGATCGATCACCAACTGGTCGGGCACAAGCTCGCCAGCATCCATGTACTTCTTGGCCTGAACTCCCAGCTCGGTACCACCCTTGACGGCAGCACGAAGCAAGTCGCCCGTGGAGATGTGAGCAACGCCAAACTCGGCAACAAGACGCTGAGCCTGCGTGCCCTTACCGGCACCGGGTGCTCCCAAAAGTACGAGATTCATGAGATGCTCCTTCTTCGAGTTATTTAAAGAACCCGTCGTAATCGTACATCTTCATCTGGCTCTCCACCTTAGCGATGGTATCGAGAACGACGCCCACCATAATAAGGATGGAAGTACCGCCAAAAGCACGGATCAGCGTGTTGCCGGTGAAGCTGAACACAATCGAAGGCACAATGGCGATAATTGCCAAGAAAATGGCAGAAGGCAGGGTGATCTTGGACAGCGCGTTCTTGATGTAGGCAGCAGTAGCACGACCCGGGCGCACGCCAGGGATAAAGCCGCCCTGCTTCTGCAGGTTGTCGGCAGTATCCTCGGGATTGAACACCATAGAGGTGTAGAAGTACGCAAAGAACACGATGAGCACGACGTTAAGCACCCAGTTGAGCCAACCAGAAGACAGCGCGCCAGCGACAACCTGAATCCAAGCCACACCGGGGAAGAACACAGCGATCTGCGCCGGGAAGTACAGAAGCGCACTTGCAAAGATGATGGGGATGACGCCCGCCGTATTGACCTTAATAGGAAGATACGTGGACTGGCCGCCCATCATACGACGACCGACAACGCGCTTGGCATACTGCACCGGAATACGACGCTGGCCACGCTCGATGTAGACGATCAGCGGAATGACGATCAGGATAACGACGCAAACGATAACGGTCATCAGGATGCCGCTGTTTCCGTTCTCAACACTCGAGTAAATCGACTGAGGCAGGCCCGCCATGATGTTGGCGAAGATGATAAGGCTCATGCCGTTGCCGATACCACGCTGAGTGATGAGCTCGCCCATCCACATGATGAGCATAGCGCCAGCGACAAGGGTGCCCACGATCACGATATCGAAAATGATCTCGGGAGCATCGGCGCCGTTGAAGCTGATACCGAAGCTCTTGAACAGGAACAGATAACCGATCGAGTTCAAAATCGCGAGAGCAAGCGTGAGATAACGCGAATACTGGGTGATCTTGGTCTGACCGACCTCGCCCTCACGAGCAAGCTCGTGCAAAGACGGCACCACGGCCTGAAGCATCTGAAGGATGATCGAGCTCGTGATGTAGGGCATGATGCCCAAAGAGAACACCGACACGTACGCCAAAGCGCCACCGGAGAACAAGTTCAGCAGGGCCATAGCACCCGAAGCCACCGAGGTACCGGTATTCGAGAAAAGGCCCGTTATCCCCTGGAAGGGGATACCGGGCACGGGAATGTGCGCACCGAGACGGTACAGCACAAGCATGGCGATGGTGAAAATGATCTTGCCGCGCAGCTCTTTGATAGAGAATGCGTTTTTAAGACCAGTTAGCACGGCAGCTCGACCGACCCTCCGGCGGCCTCGATCTTAGCCTTGGCAGAAGCCGAAGCCTTGTCGACCTTGACCGTGAGTTTCTTGCTGATCTCGCCGTTGCCGAGCACCTTGACGGGCTCGAACTCGCTCTTGATGAGGCCAGCGGCCTTCAGAGCAGCACCGTCGACCACAGCGCCATCCTCGAAACGGGCATCGAGAGCGGAGATGTTGATCGGGCTGTACTCGATGCGACGGGGGTTGCGGAAGCCGGGGAGCTTAGGCAGACGCATCGCGAGCGGGGTCTGGCCACCCTCGAAGCCAGCGCCCTTGGTGCCACCGGAACGGGAACCCTGGCCGTTCTGACCACGGCCGGCAGTGGTGCCGTGACCGGAAGAATTACCGCGACCAACACGCTTACGCTTGTGCGTAGAGCCCGGTGCGGGAGTAAGATCGTGAAGCTGCATTGCTACTCCTCTACAATCTCGACAAGGTGCTTGACCTTGAAGAGCATACCGCGAACGCTCTCGTTATCAGTGATCTCGCGCTCTTCACGGATCCTGTGAAGACCGAGGGCGCGAACGGTCTTAACCTGATCGTCCTTGCAGCCGTTGGTGCTGCGAATCTGACGAATCTTGATGGTGTTAGCCATTCCTACTTCACCTTCCCGGTAAACATCTCGGAAACGGTGATACCACGACGAGCGGCGACATCCTCGGGAGCGGAGAGCTCCTTGAGGCCCTCGCAAGCGGCCTTGATGATGTTCAAACCGTTATCGGTACCGAGAGACTTGGACAGGACGTTCTTGATGCCGGCAAGCTCGAAGAGGGGACGCACTGCGCCACCGGCGATAACGCCGGTACCCTCGACAGCGGGCTTGATGACGATGCGGCCAGCACCGAAGTGACCCTCGACCTCGTGAGGAATGGTGCCATCCTCGGTCACGGGCACGTGGAACATGTTCTTCTTGGCGTCCAGGGAAGCCTTGGAGATGGCCAGGGGCACCTCAGCGGACTTGCCCATGCCAAGACCAACATTGCCCTTGCCATCGCCCACGACAACGAGAGCGACGAGGGACATGCGGCGACCGCCCTTGACGGTCTTGGAAACACGGGTGATGAAAACGACGCGCTCCTCGAACTCGGAGGCCTCGCGCTGCTTTTGATTACGAGCCATGTGCTACAAACCTCCTAGAACTTGAGACCAGCGGCGCGAGCGCCGTCGGCGAGGGCCTTGACGCGGCCGTGATAGATGCGGCCACCGCGGTCGAAAGCGACGGTAGTGATACCGGCCTCGAGAGCGCGCTTGGCGACGAGCTCGCCAACCTTCTCGGCAGCCGTCTTGTTCGAGGTGGTCATGCCCTCGAACTCAGCCTCGAGCGTCGAAGCGGAAACCAGGGTACGGGAACCCTCGGTATCGTCGATGATCTGGGCGTAGATATTGGCGTTGGTGCGGGTAACGCGCAGACGCGGACGCTCGGCAGTGCCCGAGACCTTACCGCGAACACGACGCTGACGACGCTTGAGACCCGCCAACTTCGCCTTATGCTTATTCATGCTGAATACTCCTTAGAAGTCAGTGCCGACACCTAACGGGGTATCGGACTTGCGCATTAGGTGGGACCTACTACTTAGCGGCCTTACCGAGCTTACGACGGATGTGCTCGCCAACGTAGTGGATACCCTTGCCCTTGTAAGGCTCGGGGGCGCGCTTGCTGCGGATCTCCGCGGCAACCTGGCCGACCTGCTGCTTGTTGATGCCCTTAACGTTGATGTGCGTGTTATCGGGCACCTCGAAGGTGATGCCTTCGGGAGCTGCATAGTTGACGGGGTGAGAATAACCGAGGGACAGCTCGAGGTCTTTGCCCTTGAGCTGGACACGGTAGCCGACGCCGGCGAGCTCGAGGCCCTTGGTGTAGCCCTCGGAAACGCCCACGACCATGTTGTGGATGAGGGCGCGGGTGAGGCCGTGCATAGCGCGGGTCTCACGCTCGTCATCGGGGCGGGAGACATGCAGGGTGTCGCCCTCGACCTCGATGGTCAGCTTCTCATAGAAATCATTCTCAAGGGTGCCCTTGGGACCCTTGACGGACACGTGAGTGCCGTTGACTGCCACTTCGACTCCAGCGGGAATCTGGACAGGCTTATTACCGATACGAGACACGGTGATCTCCTTTTCCTTCTACTCGCCGAATCAATTACCAGACGAAAGCGATGATCTCGCCGCCGACACCGTTAGCACGGCAGTCGCGGTCGGTCATAACGCCCTTGCTGGTAGAAACGATCGCGGTACCAAGACCACCGCGGACGCGGGGGAGGTCCTTCACGCCGGCGTACTTGCGCAGACCGGGCTTGGAGATACGGCGGATGCCGTTGATGACCTTAGCCTTCTTGGGACCGTACTTGAGAGTGATGTGCAGGGTCTTCTGGGGCATGGTGTCCTCCACCGTGTAGCCCTCGATGAAGCCCTCCTCGTAGATGACACGAGCGATCTCCACGAGCTTCTTGCTGCTCGGCATGGAGACCGTGGCCTTGTTCGCAGAGTTCGCGTTACGAATACGCGTAAGCATGTCTGCGATCGGGTCTGTGACGTTCATGCAGATTCTCCTTCGTTCTTGATGAACACGTGCAGTGGTTCTCCCTCGCCCATAGCGATTGAGCCTACCTCGCACGTTCTTCCTTGCATTGCGGCTGCACACCGCATGCACTGGTAGTGACTTACCAGCTGGCCTTCTTGATGCCGGGAAGCTCGCCCTTCAGTGCAAGCTCACGGAAGCAGACACGGCACAGGCCGAACTTGCGGTAAACCGAATGCGGACGGCCGCAACGCTGGCAACGGCTGTACTTGCGCGTCGAGAACTTCGGCTCACGGCTGCACTTGACGATCATCGATGTCTTAGCCACTTATTTCCTCCTCACATTGAGTATTGTTCGCTCCGCGGCGGGCACGCGCGTCTTGCACGTGCCCGCCGGTATCGGAGCAGATGAACCTATTTCTTGAACGGGAACCCGAAGGCGTCGAGAAGGGCCTTGGCCTCTTCGTCGGTCTTCGCGGTCGTCACGATGGTGATATCCATACCACGCTGATGATCGACAGAATCGAAGTCGATCTCGGGGAAGATGAGCTGCTCGGTAACGCCCATGGAGAAGTTACCACGGCCGTCGAAGCTCTTAGCGGAAATACCGCGGAAGTCGCGGATACGGGGGATCGCCACAGAGGTCAGACGATCGAAGAACTCCCACATGCGGTCGCCGCGCAGGGTGACCTTGGCGCCGATGGGCATACCGGCACGCAGGTGGAAGGTAGCGATGGACTTACGAGCACGGGTCACCATCGGCTGCTGGCCAGTGATGGCGCGCAGGTCGCGAACAGCGCCCTCGATTGCCTTGGAATCGGTAGCGGCCTCGCCGACACCCATGTTCACGACGATCTTCTCGAACTTCGGGATCATCATGACATTCTCGTACTGGAACTTGTCGTGCAGAGCCTGCTTGACTTCGTTCTGGTACTTGGTCTTGAGACGCGGGACATACTTCTCTTCAGCCATTGTTCACTCCTTCATGGGGTTTTAAGCATGGGGCTTGGCCACGTAACTCACCAACCGTGAGCTGCGGGTTGTCCTCATGCCTCCTGTCGTACGACATGCCCTTATGGCTAAAAGCAGGCATGACGAAACCTCGACAGGAGCCGACAAAACAGTCGTTACTATACGCGTGTTTTGCCGCCTGTGCCACAAAAAGGTTTATAAGCAGGTGAAATCCACATATCCGCAACGTGCCGCATCGGTCGCGGGCGACTGGTGGCGAGCAGCAGACGGCGGCTCTCCTTTCGTTTACCGTGACTCTGTCCGAAGCCCGATTTCCCGTCAATGCAAAAACGGGTCTCTAAAACGACCGCCTGAAAACCTCTCCAATAATGGCCGCCTGATACGGCTACTAAAACGGCTTTCTCTTTTATTTGCACCCCGTCCCCGCCGCCGGATGACTGGCGGAGATTCTAACGTTTCCGAAATGGTTGGCGGATATCGCGCTTTTTCCGATACCGGGCGGAAATGACTGGCGGAAATACCAACATTTACGAAATGACTGGCGGAGAATCACTCGCTATCCGGCTAAATTCGTCACTAAAACGTACACAGACCCGCCAATCATCGAAAAACGAATGAAAAACCGCCAGTCGTTCGGGGGCAGAGGGACAGAAAAACGTATCCGGATCCGCTGCTCGTTCTCAAACGGAAGAAAATCCGCCAGCCGTCTGCTGCAAGAACCGCGAAACACACTCAAAGCCGCCAGTCGCCTCTCCTTCTCCCGTCTCGGTACCCATCAGGAGCCTCTGTATCAAATGGATGACAGCCGGACCAGGCATCCCTAAGACGATCAACGGAAGCGTTACTTTGAAAGATGAGCCGCACCTAGGACCCGCACGCAATCCAGCATGACCCAGGCGACAAGCCGCCGCTCCGAAAGATAAGCCCTATTAGCAACCGTAAAGCGCTCTTTCATGCTAGGCAAAATAGGCCGTTTCAAACAACGCGCCATCGGCTCTCAAAGGGGGATGATGCCCCAGCGTTTACACAAATGCTCGCCGCGCATTCACTCTCGGACATGCGTCTTTATGAAAAAGAGCTGTATTTATCCATGCTGCAAACCGAACACCCAGCAAACGACCGTGAGCAAATCGCACGAAACAGGACATTGACCAGCGCTGTTAGTTTTTGGGGAGATATTGCAGAAAAGCCGTCCAGTTATTTGGAAGACAACGGGGAAAATCGCTGAATACGACCGCATACGCTCCTTAAAAAACCCTAGACTCGAGGGGCGATCATGAACAGCAGAAAAGCAGAGCTGCGGCTCGCGGCGCAATTCGAAGACGCCATCGCGCGCGGGGCATGTCTGGCTCCCGCTATGCAGCGCGACTATCAGCTGCTCAAAAGACGAATGAACCAGAAAAAAGTCGTAGAGCCACGGCCCGGAGTATTCGCGCCTGCCGACTGCTGGAACAAGCTCGGTGATCGGCAACGCTATCTCCACGTCCTGCGAAGTATGGCCGTAAAACATCCGGATTGGGTGTTTTGCTCGTTTAGCGCTGCTGTCATCCAAGGACTTGCGGTGTCGAAAAAGCAGCTTCGCGCAATCCACATCGCCTCTCCAGCCAATCATTGCGGAGAGGCGCCAACTGGCGTGGTCCGCTATCGTCCGTCTCAGCTCTCGGTCGTCACCATCAATGGACTTAAAACTACCCCAGAGGTCGAGACGGTCTTTTGCTGCGCCGCACGCGGAGGTTTCTCGGAAGGACTGATTGTTGCCGACTCTTTTCTGCGAAACAACAACATGGATAGCAGGCAGTTGTACACCCAGTTTCTATGCATCGGAAAAAACAGACCCGGCAAAGCATGTGCGCTCAGAGTTGCTCGCTACGCCGACGGAAGATCAGAGAACGGTGGGGAATCGAAAGCGCGCGCCGTAATGATCGAAGGCGGATGGGAAACGCCCGATCTACAGGTTGAAATAGACGATCCCGAGCATCCAGGAAACCCCTATCGTGTCGATTTCCTCTGGCCCCACCTCACAAAACCCGTTATCGGCGAGCTCGATGGGCTCGAAAAATACCGCGCAGCCAAGACAGAAGATGACGAACAACACGCGCTCAACGTCATGATGCGCGAGCGGCAACGCGAATCACGTCTTTCATTAGCAGGCTTCACGGTCATGAGGTTCACCATGGAAGACGTGAACGTACCGGAACGTCTCTATAGAAAAATGGAACTTGCGGGCATTCCAAGAATCCCATTGAGCGATTCTCTCCGTCTTGGTGCCCCCGGTGACAGTCTCTGAACGCGGAAAATGAAACCAGGCGGCGAACCTTCCATCGTTTTTTCAACAACGATTCTCAGGTCGCCTCTTCTCAGTCAGCGAGTCGAAAAAATGACAGGAAGCGCGGGCCCCGAAGCTTGGCCCTCTTGCTTAAACTGCTCAATTTTTCGTGCTCACGGTGCTCATTTCCCGATAATCACTCGGACCACTTCTTAGTGGACATCAACAGACGTGAGTCCGCCCGCCGCGCTGCGGCAGCTCGTGCAGGGGATGGGCTCCTCCTGGAGGCGTGAGTCCGCCCCCGATGAATGGCGGTTTTACATACAATCGCAAATGAATGGCGATTTCTCGAACAAAAAAAATGGCGGAAAACAGTCGTTTAATGCACCGTTTTCCGCCAGCCATTTAGAAAAGACGCGGATTTCCGCCAGCGATTTTGCCAGCCAGTCCAGAACAAACGAAAAGCCGCCAGTCGTCCGCCGCGGCAACCCAAAACGCATGCAGAACCGCCAGGGATTCCACTGCGGCAACCCAAAACGTATGCAGAACCGCCGGGCATCTTCCCCTTGTCCACCTCGGCATCCATCCAGGACATTACCGACGAATGAGTGGCGGAAATTCATACGTTTTCGAAATAAGTGGCGGAAACTCGCACACTATTCAGCAGGTTCCCTCCCGCAAACGCATGCAGATCCGCCATTCGTTCTCAAACGAAAGAAAACCGCCGGTCATTCAGATCGGCAAGACGGAGGAACGCATGGAGATCCGCCAATCATTCGGAGCGAACGGCAAGATGAATGCACGCGGATCCGCCATTCGTTCTCAGACGAAAAAACCGCCAGTCGTCGAGAAACACGCAGGCTTCCGGCCGCCAACTCACGGCGGCCAACTCCCGATGGCCCCCGAGAAAACACACGGTGCGGCACTGGCCATCACAAAGCGCACGAACACCTGCCAGCCGCTCGCCATCGGGCAGAGTGCCGGATGCATCGCCGCAGCGAGGCATCGCAGCAAATGGCGAGCCGCAGCCTAAGTCCGCCCGGTGCCAGCGCTACTCGGACGCCTTCTCCTCACGGGGAAGCACAAGATTCAAAATGACCGCCACAACGGTCGCCACAGCAATGGAGGAAGTGCCAAACACGGTATTGACCCATGCGGGGAAACCGGCGCCGGCGAGCGCGCCAACAGACTGCTCGATGCCGACACCAAAAGCAACCGCCAGGCCCATGAGCGTGCAATCGCGGCCGGATAGCCCCTCGCGCGCGAACATGACCACACCGTTCATGCCAATGGTTGCGAACACGCCGATGGTAGCGCCGCCGATAACGGGCTGCGGAATAGACGTAAGCAGCGCTGCAAACTTAGGAAGCAAGCCGCCGGCAAGCAAGACGAGGGCAGCAATGGTGAATACCACGCGATTCACAACCTTGTTCTCGGCGATGATGCCCACGTTCTGGCCGTACGTGACCGTGGGAATGGTGCCAAACAGCGCAGCCACGGCGCCCACGGCGCCGGTTGCGACCATACCACCGGAAAGCTCGGCATCCGTTGCCTCGCGATCAAGACCCGCAGAGGACACGGCCGAAAGCTCGCCCATGACTTGCACGACATTGACGATAGAGACCACGCCAATCATGGCACAAGCAGCGGGGTCGAAAACAATCTTGTACGGCAAGATGGTGGGCAGCGCAAACCAGGCCGCCATGCCCACACCGGAAAGATCGACCATACCCATAAGAGCAGCGATGACAAATCCCGAAAGGATGCCCAAAAGAATGCCACCGAGCTTGAGCGTGCCGCGCGCGTAGTTGCCTACGGCAAAGGTAACGACAAAGGTCGCGATGGCGACGATCCAATTGGAAAGGTCACCAAAGCCAGCGCTCCCCTGTCCGCCAGCCATGGACTTAACGGCAACGGGACATAGCGACAAACCGATAACAAAGATGAAGGTTCCCATCACGACAGGCGGGAACAAGAAGCGCAGGCGGCGAAACGCCAGGCCGAACACGACAACAAGCAGACCGCCAACAAGCTGCGCTCCAAGCACGGCCTCAAAGCCCATCTCGACACCGATAGCCTGAAACGCCGGAACAAACGTAAAGCTCGCGCCCATGACGATGGGCAGGCCCGATCCAATGCGGCCAAACAGCGGAAACTGTTGCAAAAGCGTATCCACCGCAGAGAGCACGAGAGCCGCCTGGATGATACGGGCCTCCTCGGCAGCAGAAAAGCCGCAGACCGATGCCACGATGATGGCAGGCGTGACGATTGCCGCAAAGGCGGCGAGAACGTGCTGGAGGGCCAGAGGAATGGCCGTGACGAGCGACACATGGCCGCGAGGCGTGAACAGCGCGTCTTCTTCTGGAGTGGAAACATCTGCCATAGAGCGAGACCTTTCACGAGGGGGCAGTGCAATGGGTTGGATTATATACTGAGCCGCCCCTTGGTCGCCCCGGCTGCACACATCGCCAGGCGCTTCAAGGTTTCTCGAAAAATCGAGCGGTGCCCGCAGTCGCCACAACCCGAACGCCCGCCATGCGAATCGCACCGTTTTGAGCGGCCGGGCGCCGGCCTCGAGTTCGCATCCGCTCACCGCGGCGCTCGGCATTATGCAGTAAACGGCCACTTCCCCGCCGCTATAGCCATCATGGCCTGCGGAACAGCAAACTCGTCTACCGATCCGATATGCCAGCGCGCGGCAGCAGCAGCGCGGGGCGTAGCGTTTGCCACGGCCACCGAGTTGGGAACGTGCTCGAGCATCTCCAGGTCGTTGTCGGCATCACCGAATACAACAACCTCATCAAGCGAGACATCTAATTCACGACAGATAATGTCGATACCCGTCGCCTTGCTGTACCCCACCGGCACCACATTCATAAACCCTGCCATGGGGGTGTTAAGACCAAGGCGCGGCACCACTGCTTCAAGGCGCTCCATAAGCGCCTGCGTACCCCGAACGTCCGCATCGACAAAAACGTTTGCCTTGACCACAGGAAAATCGGGTACGGCGTCCACGGACGTGATATGAGCTGCATACGAGGGAAAAATGGGAGCGAGGACATCGCGCTCGCCCTCTACCAAAAAGACTTCCGCTCCCTTGAAGCAAATCATACCGGCGCGCGGCACCTCGCGCACGGCAACAGCAAGTTGCACCAAGCCCTCGCGATCAAGATACTCCTCGTGCACAAGCTTTCCCGCGGTATACACTTGCATGCCGTTCGTGGCAAGAGCTGTTGCCACACATGCCTCGTCTCCAGCAAAGGCGGGCAGAATCGCCGGAAGGGCCCGGCCGCTTGCAGGACCTACAGCAAGACCAGCATCGAGCAGGGCATGAAAGGCCTCTACGACACAATGATCAACCTCCGCATTCCCCCGCGGAAGAAGCGTTCCATCGATATCGCTCAGCACAAGTTTGATGGCCATACATTCCCTCTCGACGCGAATTGCACACATGCCATGCGCAACTCTAGCGCGCATCGGAGCCCAAAACAACGCACGGCACGCTGCGAGTCTTAAAGCCAGACAAAATCGCCTCAGGACCACGCTCTTCGTACACCGGCGAGCACTGCCGAGCCCCTATACTCAAACGCGCGGGCAACACAGACCCAAAAGGAAACGTCATGCAGCCCTATATCATCGGTATCGCCGGCGGCTCGGGTTCGGGCAAATCAACCTTCATCAACAAGATTGAAGGACGCTTTGGCGATAAGATAGCGATCCTTCACTACGACAACTACTATCGCGAGCAGGTCGGCGTTGCCTTTAAGCAGCGCGCGGCAATGAACTACGATCATCCCGATTCGCTTGAAACCGATTTGCTCGTCAAACATCTCGAGGAGCTCAAGCGCGGACACGCAATCCAAAGTCCTGTGTACGATTTCTCCCAGCACAATCGCCTTGATAAGACCGTCGAGGTTCAGCCGCGGCCGACGATTCTCGTCGAGGGCATCCTCCTTCTTGCCGACAAACGTCTGCGGGACCTCTGTGATGTGACGATCTTTATCGAGGTAGATGCCGACGAGCGCATCCTACGTCGAATCCGACGCGACATGGCGGAGCGAGAGCGCTGCCTTGAGGGCATCATCGATCAATACCTAACATCGGTAAAGCCCATGCACAATCGCTATGTTGAACCCACCAAGGCACTGGCCGACATCCTCACCAACGGAGAGCCAAGCGCGCCGTCTTCGACCTCATTTCCATGAAAATCGATGGGATGCTCAGCCACGCGGCAGAAAATTAAACGAATTGGCAAAAAGTACTTGCACGTTCAAATACATTCCCGTATAGTTCTTTTTTGTTGCTTGGGGGCGTAGCTCAGCTGGGAGAGCGCTTGACTGGCAGTCAAGAGGTCAGGGG